>Ga0209379_10001531_pt1 | contig 15070 bp, 10 predicted proteins | sample tdDd001_FD_187124 | JGI IMG/M metagenome (GOLD analysis project Ga0209379, IMG submission 187124) | Marine sediment microbial communities from the Atlantic coast under amendment with organic carbon and nitrate - tdDd00.1 (SPAdes)... | ecosystem: Environmental > Aquatic > Marine > Coastal >...
TATCAACCACAAATTCGGAACTATACAAATGAGATTCTGAAAGTACTTTTCGAATTTCTAATTCTTTCCCAATGGTTAATGATCGTTTACTGCCAATAATTTTCAGTGTAATTAATCGTCCCGATTCACCTCGTTTACCTGGAATAAGATCCAAAATCTGTCCAAATTCTTTCCCGGTTTTTCTCTCGATTAATTCTGCAATTTCATCTTGTGAGTATTCCACTTTCCAACGATAAAAATCCATAGTTTCCTGATCGTAATCGTTCAAAACCTGCGAGAGAATTTCCTTATCAGTAGTATTGCAAAATGCTTCAGGAGATGTTCGAATAAATTTATCGGCAGCCTCTTCTTTTTTCAAATCCATATCGTATCCTGCAGGTGCCTGAGGATTATCGAGTACTGCCTGCAAGTATTTGTGATTTTCCGGTTCCCAAACATTTTCGAATGTTTCAGCAACTCCTCCACAGCATTTCGAGAATCGAGCATCACAAATTTTTCCATCACTGGTTAAAACCAAACCACGTGTCGATTCAATAGCCTCTACTACCAACTGTGTAGATTGTCTTGTAATTCCCTGATAACGCTGACAATGATCATCGGCACAAACATCGAAATTAACATGATCCTCTCTATCGTACCATCGAATATAAGAATCTTCTGTTTCAACTATACTTTGGTAATTTGTATTCGACTGAAGTAATTCTTCACCTTTAATAACCTGAGCCATCAACCATGATCGTGAAATTACAGCATGTGCTTTTAAAAGTTCCATGCTGCTTGTAGCACTCATTTCAGAAGAAATTACGCTAATCAGATAATCTTCAAGAGAAAGCACATTAATTGCTGTCAACTTCTCCTCTTCTACAATAAAATGCAATGATCCTTTAAATTTTTGATTTTCCTTACGTTCCCAATGAAATTTAATTCCAATGGTTACTCCAAAAAGATCAAAACATCCCTCTTTTTCATTTTCAGGATCTAAAATCAATTCATTCTCGCATAATCCATCGAAAAATATTTTTCCATCGATATATTTCGCTTGCTGATTTCCAGTATATTTTTTCCCATTTTGTTGAAGTACATAAATTCCGTTTAATTGAAACGAAATCTCCTTTTCGTACATGATTCCAACTCGTAGTTGTGGTTCTTTTAATTTCATAGTTAATTGGGTTATTTCAAGTTCTCACAAAGAGTAGAGAAAGTGTCTTCATCCACACAAGTTTGTTTAAAAATATCTACAATATCATTTACTGTAATTTTCTCAAAATCTTCGCGACGTGGGGTAATAAAAACACCTCCAAAATCTACCGAAGCAGGACTTATCAGCAATTGCTCATCGCCTTCGGCAAAATATTGTGTTGGACGATGCAATTTTCTTGGAAACAAATGCATGATGTATTTTCCATCCACATAAGAGCAAATTACATTTAGCATAGGCTCTTTTTCATCTTGTTGCATTTTTGCAAAAGCATGATAAAAGTTTGTAACCACTTTAATCAAACCTATAGCACTGCTCGATTCCACACTAATCATTTTTCTTAGATAATGATTAAATGATCTCACCTCAATACTCTCCGTTTTAACAAGTAATTCTGATTTATCCTTTAAAGAAAAATACTCAGCCTCTACAGGCATAAACCCTTTATTTCCTGCCTGAAAATGCATGTGATCAGGAGCCGAAGCACCACATTTTGGACCATTGTAAAACAAAGTGTATCCTTGCATCTCTTTTGCTAGAGATAACATCTCCTGCAGATTGTCTAAGAAAGATTGATCTACATGTGCAACTTTGGGAATGGTAAAATGCTGTGGAATTATAGGAAATGGATTCACTAAAATCACAAAATCTTCTCCCTGAGCCAATCCGCCTTGTTCTGCTGGAAGATTTTCCAAACAAAGAAAACAGGCTCTGTTTTCAATACTCTTTTTATCAACCTTAGCTGCTGAGGAACGAATCCTTTCTGGATTAAATTGCACTTTCATTTTAAATCCTTCAAATTCAAACTCTTTCTCCTCAACCTTTTCCAAGCCTTTATAATTTCCTCTTGCAAGAGACCAATCTCTCACCTGCTGATTCAGAAAATTACTTAAAACCTGATCGGAAGGATTCTTTTCCAATAAACTTTCTAATTTTTCTATGCAGTTTATATCCATGTTTTATATAACTGGTATTTAAATATTCATTTTTATTGCACTCTCACAAGCATGATTCCCGATTGTAATTTGTTCTTCATTAACATATCTGCAAGAGGGATTTCAGAAATCACTACTTTTTTAGCATGACTTGATGCATGCATTAAATGCAATCGATCATTTACATGCAATGCTATTCCAACATGAGAAATCTCCAAGCCTTTAATTTTGGTGGTTATGGCAATTAAATCTCCATTCTGAATTTTATTTTCAAGTTTCGAAATGTCCTCTTCGGGGATAAAATACATCTCTCTATTGTTGATTGCTTTTTCATTGTCACGGATTATTTTCACAAAAGAAGAATCTGCCTTTAAAGCAGGATAACTTTCAACATGAGTACTAATAAAATCAATGTTTTTATCGTACTTAACACCGCCAATTTCTGCAGTTATATTTTTAACAATCCCTTTTGATTCATTCTCAAAAATCCAATCGGTAAAGTAATGCAAGCGTGAAGTGTAATCTGTCAACTTACCTTTTCGATATCTCAATTTTTCCAATTCCTTTAAGAAATCACTCTCCTTAAAATCTCTTTTGCCTGCGATAACGGATAAGACAACAACATTCTCAAGATAAGTAGTGCAATCTAACTCTCTAAAATTGACACGAAGTTTTTCAGGTCCATTTCCTTCAAGAGTTCCGCCAACATAAGGAGTTTGCAAAAACATTTTTGCAATTTCAATTATTCTGAGATCAATAGATAAGGAATCCAACGATTGCTGTTCGACGATATCTTTTATTGAATTAAAAATAGCCTGATCTGTTGAATCAGAAAGTTCAACCCCAATAACATTTTCATCCTGATGCTTCGTATTTCCGATACAAGCAGTAAAAACTATAACTAGTGAAATTAAAATAATCGCATGCAATTTTCTCATCTATAAATATTCTATGGAGTTCTGTTAATTCACAGAACTCCGTTTTTTTTATATCAATATCTTATTTAATCAGCAGTTTTCTTGCCTTTAATTCAATAGTTCGAACTCTATCCTTATATGTATTGTGTGCGTTCATTTTTTCCACATCCAAAGAAGCATCCGAATTGTCATCCCAACGACGACACAAATAAATTGGATTGTAAATTCTTCCAATCTGGTACTTACGAGAAATTGCCAAACCTAAAGCATAATCTTCACCATAGTTTACATTTGGAATAGGATTTTTACGCAATACAGGAGTGTAAAATGCTCGTGGAGCTCCCAATCCATTAATACGAAGTGCATTATTTCTACCATTATCTGGTGTCCACTCTTTATGATCGATAATTCCCGGAGGGATTTCTTCCAAATCGAAATTCACCATTTGATAAGTTCCAACTACCATTGCACAGTTTTCTCTGTAAAATGCATCAACAACCTGCTGAACAGTTGTTTCATCCGCATACAAATCATCACTATCTAACTGAATTGCAAACTTTCCGCACAACTCATTGCTTACAGCTTCATTCCAACATCCACCAATACCCAAATCTTTTCTTTCCGGTATGATATGAATCAAACGAGAATCCTGTTCAGCATATTTTTTAATGATTTCAGTTGTTCCGTCAGTAGAATAATTATCAACAATTATCAAATTGAAATCGACATTAGCTTTTTGTGCAAGAACTGATTTTATAGCATCTTCAATTGTTTTTACACGATCACGAACGGGAATTACAACAGATGCTTCTACTTTAAAGTTTCCCTCATCAAAAGCAACATCAGCAAATTTAGGTTCCAAATAAGCCCCTATTCTTTTCAGATGTTCTGTACATGCAACTTCCATTTCGATTTGCACAGAACGATTTTTTGGATCAACGTAATCAAAAATCTTTTCGCCAGATTTCCTAGTATCCAATTCTTCTTCGGTATACAATACCTCTGGAATTCTTAGAAATTCTGAACGGGCTGCAACTGCCAATCGCAATGCATACAATCCTGCATGTTCATAATTTACTTCTACATCCTTCACCGCGTCCTTTACTACTTTAGCATCGTAAAAAAGAACCGAACCAAAATTGAAATCATCTCTTAAACTTCCTTCCTGATAATCGATCACTGGTAAATTCTCAACGACGCCTTCTTTAATTGCTCTATGATTTGAATATACCAACCCGCTATTTGTATCGCTAGCTACCTGATAAAAACGATCCAAAGCCAACTGCCCCAAGGTTAAGGCACTTGTTTTTGTGTAAATAAAAACATACTCAGTATCCGTTTTTTCTGCAATTGCCTGAATGGTTTTTCCAGATAATAAGCTTTTATCTGTCAAGTGTTCTGCACCCTCAATAGCTTCTCCTTTTGTGTTACCTACAAGATAAATTTTAGAAACTAATGCTGATTTCTTTAACTCACTTACCGTTATTGTTGTTTCCTCTTTTGTTCCGAAAGGAATAAAACACGTAATTTTTGCACTCATTTTATATTGTCTTTTTATTATTTCTTCTCTTTATTAAAAAACTTTAAAACTTTAGACATCAGATCTTTTCTCTCTTCCTTAGTCTTTATTGTCTCAAATGGAAATCCCAATATTACCGATTGATAATCACCATTATAAAGAACTCCTGCACTTTTGTTATTCTTGGTATATCGTAAAAATACACTTGCATTTTTCCCGACAGGTTCAATGGCATCCGGCGCTTCAACTTTGTATATATTAGGATTAAATCCAGTTTCAAATCGATAATTACCATCAAAATCTTTTCTCACTCCATTTGGATGTGAAACTAATCCCGACTTGCTGGCATAATTTGTTCTGAACAAATAATGCAATTCTTTTTCAGTAAATTCTTTCACCAAAGGATCTCCACACAATTTAATATCAGTACCAATATAAGCACCTGATAAAATCAGTTTAGCATTCTTTGATTGAATGTATTTTTGAATCGCCTTACGCATTTTTTGAGTAAAAATGGTAAAGTCCTTATTCTCTAATCCGAAAATTCTGGATGTTGTTTTTTCCTCTCCAAATAAAAGGTCCAAAGCAAAATATAGTTCTGAACTCCATTCCTGTTCCTCAAAAGCCTCATCGCTCATAGATATAAATCCAAAACCTGCTGCTTTTATTGCTACACCATGCACATAAGGATAATCGAAACTATTTCCTAGTATTATTTTATCCTCCAAATCGGCATAAGAAGAACCATGACCACAAGCATCGTCATCCTTCCACTTTGATTTACGATCCAAATCATATTGATCGCCGACGTAGGCAATATTTCTTTTATATGCCACTCCTTCATCAACAGAACTCATAAAACCTGCATACCTTCCATCATCAAAACCTTGTGGTGCTGAAACTCTATCAAATCCATTAACTATAAGAACTGGTTTCTGCCCATTTTCCGCCTTACAATAAGCCAATATCTCAGAAGAAAAACTTTCACCACCATCATTCATAGCTGTTATCTTAAAGCTATAAATCACATTAGATTCAATATTTTTAATCTCGTAAAAACTATCACTTACAAGAATTCCATTATCGAATCCACCATTATTTTTTCTAGTATAAACTTTATATTTTTTCGCCTTTGCTGTTGGCTCCAATTCATCATCAACGGCTTTCCAACTTAAGCTGATACCATTCTCAGATTCATCAATTCTAAAATGATCGATAGGTAATGGTTGCACTACATATTTTCTTCCTTCCTGAGTAGATAAAAACTTTAGAATTCCTTTATAGTATGCTCTACTAACATCAAACTTGAATTTTGGATCCATTGCCTGATACATATCCGCAAAATTCTGGTGCGACAACATTTCGGATAGCATTGTTGGAACCTTTGGACGATATGATTCAGAATATTGCTTGTTCCACATTCCTCTTCTATTCCACTTTGGTTCGTATAATTTTCTAATATCATCAACCACCTGAGTTTGTACAATATCAGTCAAATCGCGACTAGCCCATTTCGATTGTCCGTTCGGAAAAACATCGGTATCACCTCTAGTAGTATTATAAATCCCTAAAGTTCCAATTATATTATCATTAGGCGTAATACCAGCATCAGTATGAAAGGCTAAAGCCATATCAACTGGAATGCTTAAACCTTTGACATCTACTTGTTTTGTTGGACCTGAAGGAGCACCTATTAAATAGTCAACCCATTCACCCCTACTCATATAATCATCCTTATAATCTGTTTTTCCTTCTTCCTTTTTCTGAAATTTGGCTGCATCTTTACCTCGATTACTGTAATCAGCTTTATAATCTTTATTGATACTATAAACAATGGAATCAGGCATTCCGGCATATTGTAAATAGTATCGGGCAGCCTCGTGATACCGTGGACGATTACTTGTGTATTTTTGCCAAACTGAAGAATCCATCTCGAAACCTAAATTGTTTCTTTCTGATTTTAAGCTTTCAAGTTCTGCATTTGTACCACGAGCAATATTTCCCATTCCTCCGCCAAATCGAACCGCATCAGCAGATACCCAGTTTCCTTGTTCATTACTCTGATTACTCAGTTCAATCATTCCCATTTCAGGATTTTTTCCTTTTTCGAACAGGAACGTTCCCAAGTAGATCCAGGTTTTACCACCCATACTCTGATTCACTAGAAACTCCGAAGTTCCACCAGAATGATGAACAGAATAATGCGCATCAGTTACATTATCATCATCTGAAGAATAGGATACATAAACTGCATATTCACCTTTTTTTGGTATCTCAGGAATGTATTGCACTCTGGAAGTTGAATTTCCCTTAGCTTCAATTTGCTTACTATTTCCCATATCAAATGGATTCTCACCTTCCAGATAAAATGGATATTTATTTGCAAATCCTTTCTGTGTGTTAGTTTCCCAACTTCCTATCTCCTTGCACTCTGAATTTCCTGAGCTCCAATCTGCATCAACAATAATCTCATTTTTCTGAATATCTCTTTCACGGGGAAACAAGGTGATCGCTCCGGCATTCTCCAACATTGGTGCAATATAAGGCACAACAAACTCCATAGTCCACATATCTTCTACAGTGGTGAAAACTCGCGCTCTTTGCCATTCCCAACGATCTAGAGTGTTCTCGTAATACCAACCATGCGAATGCCATAAGGCGATGTGATTTCCATCTAAACCAGAATGTATTGTATTTCCACTCAATCTGCGAACCAAAGGTTTTGTTTCATCCTTTAAAACAGCTAAACGATTTTTATCCAAAGAATAATTTTCTTTACGATAATAATTTGGAACTAATTCTGTTATGTCCATTCCCATTGTTTCAATACGCACAGAATAATTTCGAAATTTTCTTCCTAGATTTTTTTTAAGATTAGATTGATATTGATCAACAGTTTCAATACGAAATGGAATATATGAAAACACTGAATTCATATATACAACAATTTCTTTACTATCAGAATTTAATCGAAGACTATCAAGTTTAAACTTGTATCTAAAATCAGAAGAAACTTGCTCTGCAAATTCTATAGCTGCTTTTTCTGCTTTTCGCTGTTTACGATTAGATTTTTCAGAAGCCTGCACATTAAAATTTACGATCAATAAGATGGTAAATAATCCGATTATTTTATAATATGGTTTCTTCATAATAGTATTCATAGTTGAATATATCACTGTAAATCAACAACAATTGAACAAAAAAAACTCAAATTAGGATCAAGAAATCCTAAACCAAATAAAGCATTGATAAATCTAAACAATAAACCTGACAAATGCTTCAATTGCTTCGTATTCTGCCAAGCCTAATTTATTAAATAAATTAGCTGTTGCTCTGTTTCTATCTTCAGATCTTTGCCAGAACAAACGAGAATCTCCACCCATATAAGGAGCTGATTCCATCTGTGATTGATGACGTAAAATAGCATTTCTTTTAAGCTGTAACTCTTCCGGACTAATTGGAACTGCCATTTGTATCTCATCCAAATCCCACTCCTGCCAAGCTCCTCTATACAACCAAACATAACAATCATCCATCCATTCCTCTTCTTTTACAATCTGAAGAGCCTGATAAATTCCCTCCCAACAAACACGATGAGTTCCATGCGGATCGGACCAATCTCCAGCTGCGAATATTTGGTGAGGTTTCACCTTTCTTAATAAATTAACAAGAATTTGAACATCCTCTTCTCCTATTGGATTTTTTTTCACTTTTCCTGTTTCATAGAATGGAAGATCAAGAAAATGAAGATTTTTAGAGCGAACACCCACAAATCGACAAGCAGCTTTAGCCTCTCCTCTTCTAATTAAAGCTTTCATTCTTCTTACCTCAGGAGTATCAATTCCTCCTGGCTCCTTATTCTCTAGTAAAAACTTACGAATATCTTCAATAACACACTGAAGATTCCCTTCGTTAGTATCGTGTGTTCTTGCAAAACTTTTCACAAAAGACAAATAACGAACTGCCTCATCATCAGCAACAGCAATATTTCCAGAGGTTTGATAAGCAACATGTACTTCATGGTTCTGATCCACTAATCTTTTTAAAGTTCCACCCATAGAAATCACATCATCATCGGGATGTGGACTAAAAACCAAAACTCTTTTACTTGCTGGCACAGCTCTTTCCGGACGATAAGTATCTTCAGCATTTGGCTTTCCTCCTGGCCATCCAGATATTGTATGCTGCAGATCATTAAAAACTTTAATATTTACCTCATAAGCCGATCCATACCACGCAAGAAGTTCACTTAAGCCATTGTCATTATAATCTCTATTGGTAAGCTTTAATATGGGCTTCTCTAATTTGTTACAAAGCCAAACAACTGCTTTACGAATCCAAAAACGATCCCACTCAACACTACCAACTAACCATGGTTGCTTAACTCTTGTTAAATCGTTCGCTGCTGGTACGTCTAAAACAAATTGCACTTCATCATGACGCTGCAAATAACTTGCTGGAACTGAATCTCTCTGACTTTCTTCCAACGCCTTTTTTACAATTGAAGCTTTTCCCTCACCCCAAGCCATTAGAATAACTCGTTTTGCTTTAAAAATGGTTCCAACTCCCATTGTAATAGCAGCTTTTGGCACCTTATTCAATCCATTAAAATCTTTGGCAGCATCACGTCTTGTTAATGAATCAAGCATGATTAAACGAGTCTTTGAATCTAATTGTGAACCAGGTTCATTAAATCCAACATGACCTGTCCTACCAATTCCTAAAATTTGAAGATCAAGACCTCCGAAAGAATCAATTTTCAATTCGTAATTAGAACAATATTTAAATATTCCCTCTTTACTCACTTCTCCATCAGGAACATTAATTTGTTCTCTTGGTATATCAATATGGTTAAATAATACATCATCCATATAATAATTATAGCTTTGCGCACTCTTATTTACCATTGGATAATATTCATCCAAATTAAAAGTAATCACATTTTTAAACGATAATCCTTCCTCTTTATGCAAGCGTACTAATTCTGCATAAACTCCTAAAGGTGTTGCACCGGTGGCCAATCCAAGCACACAAAAATCATTTTGATCTGCCTTCTTCCTAATTAAATTTGCAATTTCATGAGCAACCCATTTTGCACCTTTCTCAGCTGTTGCAAAAATATCAGCAGGCATTTTTTCATATCTTGTCATTACCGTTTTATCGAATTCATCTGATGGTTGGTAATACAACTTAGCTACATCAAGCTCTCCTCCAAATTGTAATATCTGATTTTCCATTTTGCTATCTCCTGATTTAAATTACTTTCGAATCAAAAATAGGATAGAATTTTAAATTTTCCAAAATTGGTATTACATGTTATATAATACTTTTAACCCGCAAATATTTTTTATATATTTGTATCATGAAAGTGGAATTCCTATTAACAAAAGGATTTAGAGATGATTTCAGCACGCTTTTCTTATGCTATTTAGTTGATAAATTCTAAATTAAAATATAATTTCACCTCAAAGTATGACTCATCATACATGTTATAAAAATAAAAAACATATGATTTTAATTGCGGAAAGCGGATCAACAAAAACGGATTGGATTCTTTTAAATGAAGGGCATATTCATAAACAAGTACAAACTTTAGGAATAAACCCTTTTCATCAAGACATCAATTCAATAATTGAGAATATTAAATCTCTTGAAAGATTTCAGTCAATTGATCAAATCTTTTTCTATGGAGCAGGTTGCGCTACCGATGGCACTAAACAAAAAGTAAAAGATGCCTTATTTAAAGTATTTCCGCATGCATCAAGCGAAATTCATAGTGATATTTTAGCCGCCGCAAGATCGGTTTGTGGAAGAGAAAAAGGAATTGCGTGTATTATTGGGACGGGATCAAATTCATGCCTTTATGATGGTGAAACTATCATTCACAATGTTCGTCCGTTAGGATATATTTTAGGAGATGAAGGAAGTGGCGCTGTACTTGGGAAAAGGCTGATTGCTGACATTTTAAAAGGAGTAGCCCCAGAAGACATCACTATAACATTTTATAAAAAACATGATTTAGAATACGCTGATATTATTAACAAAGTATACAGAGAAGAAGCACCGAGCCGTTTTTTGGCTCAGTTTACAGTTTTTCTTTCCGAAAATATAGAACACTCTTATGTAACTAATTTAGTTCAAGAAGAATTCACCAGGTTTTTTGAACGCAACATCAATCAATATAATAATCATTCATCACTTCCAATTCATTTTATAGGAAGTGTTGCATACTATTTTAAAAACGAATTAAATGTAGTTGCTGAACAAATGAAACTACAATTAGGCAAAATAATCAAGAGCCCGCTTGAAGGCTTGATTAAATTCCATATCGAAGAATAAGATTTGAAACATGAATAAAACACCAAATAAGAAAACCAATAACAAAATAACAGAAGCACCATCAAATTTTTCTGATCTGGAGAAGATGTCGGTAAACGAATTACTTCTTGGAATTAATCAAGAGGATGGTCAAATTCATTTGGCAGTTAACAAAGCTATTCCTGCCATAGAAAAATTCGTTAGTCTTTTAATTGATCGAATTAAATCGGGTGGAAGATTATTTTATCTAGGTGCAGGAACTAGTGGAAGACTTGGCGTTCTTGATGCTTCAGAACTTCCTCCTACTTTTGGAGTTCCCGCCAATATCGTTATTGGTTTGATAGCAGGAGGAGAAAAAGCATTAAGAAGTGCTGTTGAATCTGCTGAAGATGATCCTGAAAAAGCATGGGCAGAACTTCAAAATTATGACATTAACGATAATGATTCGGTATTAGGAATTGCTGCATCAGGAACAACTCCTTATGTAATTGGCGGTGTAAAAAAAGCTCGTGAACATGGTCTACTAACTGCTTGTATTACCTGCAATCCAGAGGCACCTGTTTCGAAAGAGGCTGAAATTGTAATCGAAGCCATTGTAGGACCTGAATTCGTTACTGGAAGCACCAGGTTAAAAGCTGGAACCGCTCAAAAATTAATCCTAAATATGATTACTACCAGTTTGATGATAAAACTGGGCAGAGTTAAAGGAAACAAAATGGTTAACATGCAACTAACCAATAAAAAACTAGTTGAGAGAGGTACCTTAATGATTATGGAAGAATTAAAACTTGACAAAGAATCCTCGAAAGGTTTATTACTTGAACATGGTTCAGTAAAAAAGGCAATTGAAGCATATAGAAAAGCATAAGTACCACACGCACATAAATACGAAAAGCGGAGTCTGAAACTAATTTTCAAACTCCGCTTTTCACATCCACTCAATTTAATCTTACTTTAAGTGCTGAGTATATATTTCTAAAGTACGATCGATTTGAAGTGCCATTTCCTTATAGGCAGAATCTCCATTTTTATCTCGAATGGCTTCAAAAATGGAACGATGTGCTTTTACAGTAAAATCTTTTTCACCATCCACATTGGCATAAATTAAATTACGCATTCTAGGTAACAATGAATAAATCGGCTCCATTGAAATAATCATCACCTTATTACCAGTCGCTTTGGCAACATTTAAGTGAAACTTATTGATGATATCAGCTTCTAACTGTGTATTATCTGGATCACAATCTGCCAGATCAGTTATATTTTTATTTAATACAGCCAAATCTTCATCTGTTCTATTTAGGGCTGCAATTCTAGCTATTTCTGGTTCAAATACTCTTCTAACTTCAATAATTTGAGAAATCAGGTCACTATCGAAACTTAAATCGTAGTACAAGTTTAAAGATTCTATTGCATCTTCAACTTTCAGTTCGCTTACGAACATTCCACTACCTTTTTTGATTTGAATCAATCCTCGAGCACTCAATCTTCTTAAAGCCTCGCGAAGAGCAGTTCGACTAACAGCAAACATTTCACACAATTCTCGCTCAGAAGGTAATTTGGTTCCAACCAATAACTTCTTTTGTCTTATTGCTTCTTCGATTCGGCGTTCGATTTTTTGACTTAATGTTTGAGCCGTACCTATTTTTCCAAAAATTTCATCCATGTAATACAAATTTACTTCAAGCTGTCCGATTCTAACGTTTTACATCTTAGTACACAAACTTTCCACACAAAAAACGTTACTAAATCATCCAATTTTATACATTACTAATTTAGCTATTGTTTTAGCTAAATTCAAGGTTAGAAAGACTTTTGATCGAAATTATCATTATAATTCAATGTAATATAATAAATATTTTTGCAATCACATAAAGAATTCCCTAACCTTATTAGCAGAATGCAAAGTTATCATACCAAAATTTGATTTGCAACAAAAAAAAGGCATTTCACATGGAAATGCCCTTAATTTATAGCAATTTAACAAATTACTTTTTCAACAATTCAGCATAGTGCTTGTAGAACAAAGGAATTGTGTTGATTCCGTTGAAAAACTGCTCCAATGGATAATTTTCGTTTGGTGAATGAATTGCATCACTTTCCAAACCGAATCCCATTAATACTGATTTGATTCCTAAAATCTCTTCGAAAGAAGAAATGATTGGAATAGATCCACCTGAACGTACAGGAACCGGACGCTTACCATAAACTTCAGTATAAGCTTTTTCAGCTGCAATATATGCTGGGAAATCGATAGGACAAACATATCCCTGACCACCATGCAATGGAGTAACCTCAACTTTAACACAATCTGGAGCAATAGCTTCGAAATGCTCTTTGAAAAGAACAGAAATCTTTTCCCAGTTTTGGTTAGGAACCAAACGAGTAGAAATCTTAGCGTGAGCTTTTGAAGGAAGTACAGTTTTAGCACCTTCCCCAATGTAACCACCCCAAATACCACAAATATCGAATGATGGACGGATACCAGTATGCTCTGAAGGAGAAAATCCTTTTTCACCTGCCAATGCTTTCACATCAATAGCTTTTTTGTATTCTTCCTCATTAAATGGTGCTTCAGCCATCATTGCTCTTTCTTCAGCAGTAACTTCGATAACATCATCGTAAAATCCAGGAATGGTAATGTGACCATTATCATCAACCATTTGAGTAATCATTTTAGCCAATACGTTGATTGGATTAGCTACAGCACCACCAAATAATCCTGAATGAAGATCACGATTAGGACCAGTTACTTCAACTTCCCAATACATTAAACCACGAAGACCGGTAGTAATAGATGGTATGTCAGGAGCAATCATTCCTGTATCAGATACCAAAATTACATCAGCTTGTAACATCTCTTTGTTATCTTCACAGAACTTAGGAAGATTTGGAGATCCAACCTCCTCTTCACCTTCAATCATGAACTTTACATTACATGGAAGACAATCGTTCTTCACCATATATTCGAAAGCCTTCGCGTGCATGAAAGCTTGTCCTTTATCATCATCAGCACCACGTGCCCAAATTTTACCATCTTTAATAACTGGCTCAAAAGGATCAGTATCCCAAAGTTCGATAGGATCAACCGGCATAACGTCCATGTGACCATAAACCATTACTGTTGGTAGGTTTGGATCGATAATTTTCTCACCATAAGTAACAGGGTTACCTTCTGTTTCCATCACAACAGCTTTATCAGCACCAGCATCCAACATCAACTTCTTCCAGCATTCAGCTGCTTTGTACATGTCAGGCTTATTCGCTTCAATTGAGCTAATAGAAGGAATTCGAATTAATTCAAATAATTCTTCCAGAAATCTCTCCTGATTCTCTTCAATATATGCTTTAATATTCTCCATATTAAGTGTGTTTATTGTATTTAAATAAATTGGAAGGTAAATATACAATAGATCGTGAGAATTTATATATGAGATTTAAGAATTATTTACAAAATCCAACCTACTAAACAATTAGCATAAAAAAAAACAGCAACCTTTCGATCACTGTTCTCCTTTATATCTCTTTAAAATTAACTATTTTCTAATTTTCATGATTTCATCAATATTCTCTGCCGCATATTCCAATTCTTTATACCAATCTTTTCCATATTTACGAATCAATGGCTCTTTTAAAAATTTATATACAGGCGTACCATTCTTAAATCCCAATTCGCGAGCAGGTTTACAAATGTCCCATTTGTTATAATTTACCGCATCAAATTCGGCATATTTATCAATTCGAATTGGGTATAAAGAACATGAAATTGGTTTGCGATATTTAATTTTTCCATCAAGATAAGCCTTTTCGATACCGCATAAAGCTGATCCATTTTCGAAAACCGTATAAACACACTCCTTATCATTAATAATAGGAGTAACCAAATCATCATCAGAATCAATCACCGAAGTTCCTTGCTTTTCAATTTCCTCTATTCCTTTTTCTGTAAGATATTCTTTAATATCTGGATAGATTTCTTCAAGAATTGCTTTTTCTTCCTCATCTAAAGGTGCGCCTGAATCTCCTTCGATACAACATGCACCTTTACATTTGCCGAAATCGCAAATGAATTTCTTTTCAATCACATCAAGACTTACTATGGCTTTCCCTATCTGTAACACTATTTCCTGCTTTTAAAATTATACCAGCCAAGCTGATAAAAAAATTCCGTATTATCGCGCAA
>Ga0209379_10001533_pt1 | contig 15060 bp, 15 predicted proteins | sample tdDd001_FD_187124 | JGI IMG/M metagenome (GOLD analysis project Ga0209379, IMG submission 187124) | Marine sediment microbial communities from the Atlantic coast under amendment with organic carbon and nitrate - tdDd00.1 (SPAdes)... | ecosystem: Environmental > Aquatic > Marine > Coastal >...
TGTTAACCTTAAATTTTTAACCGAATTCGGTTACAGACCTGATTTCAGGCTAGCTTCAATAAAACGGTCTAAGTCGCCGTCCAGTACCGCTTGGGTGTTACGATTTTCCACCCCGGTACGCAAATCTTTAATACGGGAGTCATCCAGTACGTATGAACGGATCTGGCTGCCCCAGCCAATGTCAGACTTCGAGTCTTCGTTGGCCTGCTTCTCAGCATTTTGTTTTTGCATCTCAAGCTCGAACAGCTTTGCTTTCAACTGTTTCATCGCCTGATCTTTGTTCTTGTGCTGAGAACGGTCATTTTGGCACTGCACCACAGTATTGGTCGGTAGGTGAGTAATTCGCACCGCAGACTCAGTGGTGTTGACGTGCTGACCACCTGCACCTGATGCACGGTATACGTCAATACGTAGATCAGACAGGTTAATATCGATGGCAATGTTGTCATCAACTTCAGGGTAGATAAATGCTGAAGCAAACGAGGTATGGCGGCGGCCACCTGAATCGAACGGTGATTTACGTACCAGACGGTGAACACCGGTTTCGGTACGCAGCCAACCGTAAGCATACTCGCCACTAATGCGAACCGTTGCTGATTTCAGACCCGCGACTTCACCTTCAGACACTTCGATAACTTCAGTCTTGAAACCCTTCGCATCAGCCCAACGCAAGTACATGCGCAGCAGCATCGAGGTCCAGTCCTGAGCCTCGGTACCACCAGAACCCGCCTGAAGATCGATATAACAATCTGACTCGTCGTGATCGCCAGCAAACATACGGCGAAACTCCAGCTTAGCAAGCTTGGCTTCCAGTTCTGCCAGTTCCGGCTCGATCTCGTCAAACGTTTCCTGATCGTCTTCTTCAACGGCCAGCTCAAGCAGACCTTCAACGTCTTCCACACCTTGATCAAGCTGATCGATAGTATCAACCACAGCCTCTAGTGCTGCGCGTTCTTTACCCAGAGCCTGAGCACGTTCTGGCTCATTCCATACATCTGGTTGCTCTAGCTCTGCATTGACCTCTTCTAGATGCTCTTTCTTGGCATCATAGTCAAAGGTACCCCCTAAGGATATCAGTACGTACTGACACATCCTCAAGTCGGTTTTTAATAGGATTAATCTCGAACATTGCCACTCTTCATAGCCGAAACGGACATAACCGATGAATTCTATCGAATTGTAGATAGAATATACAGAGGAGAAGAAAGGTTATCGATGAATTTATTTTTCAACCTTAGTCACAGAAACAGTGTTGTCACCATCTTGAAATAATCTGTTTACCCTCTTTGCGGCAAGGGTCTTATGATCTTGCTCACAGTTACGGCGCCGGAAAGCGCCGCTGTCGGCTTCGATTATACGGCTTCGATATGCTCAATCATCAGCTGGGCACTGCTATTACCCCGAAATTCGTTTACATCCAGGCGGTACGCTAACTGAACTTGCTGCACCGAGGCATCCGGCCAGCAGCGAATATCAATATTGAAGGCAATACCATCGATAACACTGCCCCCCGTCATAGGCTCAAGCATCATTTTCAGATGCTTGCCACCCACCAGCTTCTGGTGCAGCAGGCGGAACTTGCCATCAAACATTGGTTCAGGGAATTGCTGCCCCCAAGGACCGCCCGATCGCAGCAATTCAGCCGTTTGCAAATTCAACTCATGGCTATCTAGCTCACCATCGGACAACAAAACGCCCTTGAGCGCGTCTTCATCCAGCTCCTTGCGCACCGCCAGATCAAACGCCTTGCTAAAAGCTGCCAGTTTGTCTTCGGGGATTGTCAGCCCTGCCGCCATGGCATGACCACCAAACTTAGCTATCATTCCCGGGTTCTGGGTATCGATAAGATCAAGTACATCACGCATATGCAGGCCAGGAATAGAACGACACGAGCCTTTGATTTCGCCATTGCCGGCATCGGCAAAGGCTATCACCGGACGGTGATACAGCTCCTTGATCCGTGAAGCCAGAATACCAATCACCCCCTGATGCCAGTCACGCTGGAACAGCGCCAAACCATAGGGCATATCTTGCTGATTGAATTGAAGACGCTCGCAGATAGCCAAGGCCTCTTCCTTCATGCCGTGCTCGATTTCTTTTCGAGTCTGGTTCAATGCATCAAGTTCCGATGCCATTCGCCGGGCAGCCTGAATATTGTCACTAAGCAGCAGCTCAACGCCGAACGACATGTCATCCAGACGTCCTGCGGCATTTATTCGAGGGCCAAGAGCAAACCCCAGGTCGCTCGACACCAGTCGTGCCGGATCGCGCTTGGCTACCTCAATCAGCGCCTGAATCCCCGGACGACATTTACCGGCACGAATTCGCTGCAGCCCCTGATGGACCAATATGCGATTATTGCCATCCAGAGCGACAACATCAGCAACAGTACCCAATGCCACCAAATCCAGCAATTCGGCCAAATTAGGCTCCGCAATCCCCTGCTGGCCAAACCATCCGTTTTGGCGCAACTCTGCCCGCAATGCCAGCATAAGATAAAACGCCACACCGACACCACAGAGCGACTTGGAAGGGAAACCGCATTCATGCAGATTAGGGTTCACAATTGCATCAGCAAGCGGTAATTCTCCCCCCGGCAAATGATGATCAGTCACCAATACCTGGATACCCTTGGCTTTCGCCGCCGCCACGCCCGCAATAGACGAAACGCCATTATCCACCGTCATGATCAGCTCGGCGCCTCGTTCTTCTACCTGAGCAACCACCTCCGGACTCAAACCATAACCATCATCAAAACGGTTGGGAACCAGGTAATCAACATTACGGCAGCCCAACATTTTAAGCGCCAACACAGACAGCGCCGCGCTCGTTGCTCCGTCAGCATCAAAATCACCGACGATGATGATCCGCCGGTTATCCGCCAGTGCCGACACCAGCAGCTGCACGGCAGGTTCAATGCCGTATAGCTGGTTAAATCCCAGCAGACCGCGGGCTCCGCGCTCAAGATCAGCATCACCGACCAAACCTCGGCTGGCATAAATCCGCTTTAACAGCGGGTGGATTGCATCAGAAAAGCCGGCGGTATCGGCCGGTGGGCGACGTTTAATTTCAATCATAACAAGGCTAAGTCTATGCTGGGTAAGTACCCGGTGCTGTGCACGAGGGGTAAGGGTTCTAGGTTCTAGGTTCTAGGTTCTAGGTTCTAGGTTCTAGGTTCTAGGTTCTAGGTTCTAGGTTCTAGGTTCTAGGCATTATAGGTGCTATACCCAATATAAAAAACCCGAATTCGATCTCTCGAATTCGGGTTGGTATAAACGCTTGCCAATACTGTTAGCTTCGGCTATCTAACATCTTGCGCAGCATACCGGCAGGCTGGTAGCCCGGCAGCATGGTACCGTCTTCCAAAATCATCGCCGGGGTACCGCTGACTCCCATTGCTACACCAAGCTGATAGTGTTTGCGAACAAGATCTTCGCGCTGGGCAGTACTACTGATATCAAACTGGCCGTTCTTGGCATCATTCATCGCCTTGGCTGTATCTTTCGCTCCCCAGATAGCGCTCATCTCGGCAAAGTTGCGCGAACGTTCGCCACCACGCGGGAAAGCCAAGTAACGAATAGTGATACCGGCATCATTATAGGACTGCATTTCACTATGAAGCTTGCGGCAGTAACCACAGCTGGTATCGGTGAATACGGTAACGACATATTTCTCATCTTTGGCAGGGTACACGATCATCTCGTCTTCCATGCCTTTCAACTTGACCTTGTTCAGCTTGGCCATTTTCTGCTCCGTCAGGTTGACGGGCTGAGCACCATCATTTTTGTATAGCTGGCCAGCAAGGAAATAGTTACCGTCATCAGAAACATAAATGATCCCACGGTCTGTCACCACTTCATTCAGACCAGAAAACGGAGATGGTGTAATAGAGACCGGAGCAAGTCCCAATCCACTCAGTTTCGTCTTGATTGCAGCATCATCAGGTTTAGCCGCTGCTGTAAAAGCAGTGAGTGCCACAGCAGTTGCAAGTATCGTACGGCCAAAAAAGTGCATTCGACTATTTCCTTTCAGCAAAATTATGGATAACCAATAAGACCCTTAAGAGTCCGAAAATCTTTCATAGTTCAATTAATAAATCGGCTCTTTCAGTATAACCATCCCATTTATAAGCAACCAGTATATCGCATTTAACGCTTTAGCCCTACGGCAGCTCATCAAGCCCTTGGATGATGTGTTTCGTGCAGTTGCTTGAGTCGCTCTGTTGCCACATGGGTATAGATTTGCGTGGTAGACAAATCGCTATGACCAAGCAGCATCTGGACAACCCGTAGATCAGCACCGTAATTAAGTAAATGCGTAGCAAAAGCATGGCGCATTACATGGGGAGAGAGTTTATCCGAGTCAATACCTGCCAACACGGCGTAGTGCTTTATCCGGTGCCAGAAGGTCTGTCGTGTCATCTGCTTGGCACGCTTGCTAGGAAACACAACATCAGAGCTTTTCTCGCCCAGCAACTGCGGACGACCGGTCTCAAGAAATTGCTCAATCCAGTCAACGGCATTTTCTCCCATCGGGACCAGCCGTTCTTTGTTGCCTTTACCGATGACCCGTACCACCCCCTGGCGCAGACTGACATTTTCCATCGTCAGGCTGACCAACTCGGTTACACGCAACCCTGTCGCATAGAGCAGCTCCAGCATCGCCTTGTCCCGAAGCTCAATCGGATCATTGGGATCGGGCGCATCTAGCAGGGCATCAACCTGCTCTTCGCTGATATCTTTCGGCAGTCGCTTAGGCAGCCTCGGACTGACCAGCATCACACTGGGGTCATCCTCCCGAACTTTCTCCCGGTGCAAATACTGGTAGAGCCGCCGGATCGCCGAGACCATCCGGGCACGGGAGGTCTGCTTATAGCCAGCGTCAAACAACCATTGCTGGTAACGCTGTAAATCGTCCACCGAGGCGCTCTCAAAGCTGAGCTTTTCCTGCTCGATCCAACGGCGCAGTTTGCTTAAGTCGTTGCGGTACGAAGTGAGGGTATTTTCAGACAACCCCCGCTCCATCCACATTGCATCGAGAAACCGCTCAATGACCACTTCGTCGTTTTCCACCACAACCTCTAACCAATCGACCAATCCATAATGCATGGATAAATACACAGTAGTTTTGTCATGGTAGTCTATTTAAGGGCAAAAGTAACTTGTCATTTCACGGTCAAACCTATCAACAGCTTGATAACTAAATTGACTTAACTTAGCGCCAGTGCCAAGCAGCAGCACACAGAATTAGTCAATAGCCTTCAACCTAGGTAAAATCTCCGGCTATTGTTCTAATGCACAAACCAACTGGACTAGCAGCATGAAAATTGGCTTATTCTACGGCTCAACCACCTGTTACACCGAAATGGCAGCAGAGAAAATCCGTGACTGTATCGGCGCAGAGCTGGTCGAGCTGCACAACATCAAAGATGCAGATATCAGCACGATGAATAATTTCGACATGCTGATCCTAGGGATCTCGACATGGGACTTTGGTGAGTTGCAGGAAGACTGGGAAGCCGTATGGGAGCAACTGGACGGAGTAACGCTAGAAGGAAAAACCGTCGCCCTGTTCGGCCTTGGTGATCAGGAAGGCTATACCGAGTGGTTCCTCGATGCGATGGGCATGCTGCATGACAAACTGCTTCCTACTGGCGCAAACTTTGTCGGCTACTGGCCTAACGAAGGCTATCAGTTTGAAGCCTCAAAAGCCTTGACCGCCGATAAGGCGTTTTTTGTCGGCTTGGCGCTGGATGAAGACAGCCAGTATGAGTTCAGTGATGATCGTATCACCCAATGGTGCGAGCAAATCCTAACAGAATACAGCGAAACGCTGTAATCCGCCTCGCCTCCAAAAAAAACGGGATGCCATTGGCATCCCGTAGTGTTTTTCAACAGACTAATTAAGCCGTCTGTTGTTCTGCCTGGATAGAAGAACCACCCACAAAGCGTGTAATTACCAAAGCAATTGTGGTTGGAAGCAACCATGCCATACCGTAGTCAAATAACGGAATAATTTTAAATGCCGTAACATCAAAGCCTGACACCTTAGCAGCATCAATCATGCTGAATGACAACGCTACCAACATAACCACTCGGTATGACAATGCTGGATTCGGCAACCACCGACGGATAAACGTTAAAATAACCAAAGCCATCGCAATCGGATACAAAGCAAACAGTGCTGGTAAGGAAATTTTGATTAACTGGTTCAAACCTACATTGGCTACCACACAGCAAATCACAGCAAGTACTGTTACCCATTTCTCGTATGACCAACTAGTTAGTGTCGAGAAGTACTCGGAACAAGCGCTTATCAGACCAACAACTGTCGTCAAACAAGCCAATAAAACGATCAGTGACAAAATCATCTGTCCGGCAGGACCAAACAGTGCTGCAACATAAATCGCTAGAATATCACCACCGTTCGCGGCATTCGCGGCTATTTCAACACTTGTAGCACCAAGATAGAACAGTGATACGTAAACAAAAGCCAGGCCTGCAGCAGCAATCAAACCTGCACAAATAAGATACTTACGTGTCGCCGTCTCATCCGTCACGCCTTTACTACGAACCGCATCAACAATCACCATACCAAACAGCAAGGCAGCAACAGCATCTAGCGTGTTGTAACCTTCAACGAAACCTTTAATGAATGGCATTTCGATGTAATCGCCTTTCGCCGCTTCAATAGCATCTTGTGGATTAACCACAACAGCGATAGCCAGAGCAACAAGGGCAACAAACAAAATCGGGGTCAGGAACTTACCAACCATATCGACCAAGTTGCCGCGCGAGCGAGAGAGAAACAGAGCGATAGCAAAAAAGACAATAGAGAAAATAGTTAGGCTAAGCTGACCGGCATCTGCAATAAACGGTTTCACACCCATCTCGTAAGCTACGAGACCAGCACGCGGTGCTGCGAATGCAGGACCTATAACGATAAAAATCAATACCGCAAGCAGCGTTGCTGCCTTGGACGGCAAATCACGGGTCAGGCCTTTCCAACCACCAGCCAATGCTACGGCAATAATAGCGATAAGCGGTAAGCTTACCCCCGTCGAAAGGAAGCCAAGCATAGCAGGAACTAAATGTTCACCGGCTTGTTGACCCGCCTGAGGTGGGAAAATGATATTACCAGCCCCTAAAAAGAACGCGAAGGTCATAAAACCTAACGCTAGTATGTCTGTTGTTTTGAGTGTTTTTTTCAAACTGCACCTTCCACTCTGTCTGTATATGTTGTGTCTGCGTATTTAGAATTATTTGTCACAATTTACTTATTGCTAAATGTGACATGTATCGCAGCATAATGAAGAAAAAGAGAACAATAAGCAACCACCCAGTCAAAAACACCACAATCTTTGGCTTGCCACCTCAAAAACCAGCATAACAAACCAATTTGAAAGCCAAATCAAAAACATACCACCAAGAAATAACGGTTATTAAAAAGATAAAAAATAGCATTAATATCCAAACAACAACAAATTAACAAAATTAAAATACTCTTCAGTCCAAAGCTAACTGGTTATAATGCTGATCCAATGGTGCTGGCAGCCAGTTTGAACGGAAAAAGGCTGCCAATATTGAATTTTCCGGAGATTCAGATGGCAAAAGGTTTTACTTTCAAACAGTTCCACGTTGATGATTTTGGCTGTGGGATGCCGGTCAGTACCGACGGAGTACTCCTGGGGGCTTGGGCGGAACTATCTCTGCATGGCCCGCTCCTCGATATTGGTACCGGCAGCGGACTATTGGCATTGATTGCGGCTCAGCGCACAGCCGCGACAGCCCCTCCAATTGTAGCTGTCGAAATTGATCACGCAGCCGCCAACGCGGCTAACCAAAACTTCGTGCAATCACCGTGGTCTGAGCGCCTTCACTGCATTGAACAAAATATCGAGCTCTGGGCAACCCAGCAGCCAGCCGGCTGCTTCAGCACAATCATCTGCAATCCCCCGTATTTTAATTCAGGTATATTGGCTGAGTGCCAGTCTCGGGCGACCGCTCGCCATACCGGCAGCCTGACCCACTCAAAGCTGCTGGTTACTATCCGGCACTTGCTCAGTGAAACAGGATCCGCCAGCCTTATCCTCCCCGTGAATGAAGGTAGGCAACTCATCGAATTAGCACCGTCTTATCAGCTTTTCTGCCGCCGGCTATGTGAAGTCCGCAGCACTGAGAAAAAGCCCGTCAGCCGCCTGCTGATAACGCTGTCAGCACAACCTGGTGATATGCGCACCGAGCAGCTATCTATCCATCACCAGGGGGAATATTCCGCTTCATTCACAGCCCTGGCCCGTGATTTTTACCTTAAGCTTTGACTACATACCTGAGCCAAGCAGGTGCAAGATGACTTTATCACGAAGTTTTTATACTTTAATCGGTGATACTTGCGGCAATTATCTCTATAATGCCGCCCCTTATATCAATGCCTCTCGCCGTTACTCCGAGCATCTTTTGGGTAATGGCTGGCGTTAGTCTTATTCCCGAGGAGAAACGACTGGTGAGAGACTTTTCCGAATTAGAGTTAGATAGCGAGCTACTACAAGCGATTGAAGAAGTCGGCTATGACCGGCCGACCGTTGTTCAGGCCCAGGCTATCCCTCATGCCCTGGACGGTAGAGATATTTTGGCTTCCGCTCCAACCGGTACCGGAAAAACTGCCGCATTTCTTCTGCCAATGCTTCAGCATCTACAGGACTTCCCGCGTAAAAAACCGGGGCCTGCTCGCGTACTGGTGTTAACCCCAACCCGTGAGCTGGCAATCCAGGTTGCCGAGCAGGCACGCGCGCTGGCAAAATTCACCAACCAGAAAATCTTCACGATCACTGGTGGTATCTCCTACGACGATCATGCCGAGCTACTGGGAAAAACCCAGGATATCGTGGTGGCAACACCGGGCCGTTTGATGGAGTACATCGAAACAGAACGTTTTGACTGCCGCGCCATTGAATGTCTGATCCTTGATGAAGCCGACCGAATGCTGGATATGGGCTTTACCAAAATCGTCGAGCGCATCAACAAAGAGTGCCGCTGGCGCCGCCAAAGCCTGCTGTTTTCGGCAACACTGGAAGGTAAAGGGGTTCGTGAATTCTCGCAAACGATTCTGACTGAGCCGGTTGAAGTCAATGCAGAGCCTTCACGTCGCGAGCGCAAAAAAATCCACCAGCTATACCTGCGTTGTGATGATATGAATCACAAGCTGGCACTGCTGGAAAATATCCTAAACCATCAGGCCGAACGCAGTATCGTGTTTATCAAAACACGTGAACGTCTTGGTGAGCTACGTGATCAGCTAACCGCAATGAACATCAAATGCAGCTGGATCCAAGGCGAAATGGCGCAGATATCGCGCAACAATGCCATCGCCCGCTTTCGCGATGGCGAAGTCAACGTCCTGCTTGCAACCGACGTTGCTGCCCGTGGTATCGACCTACCGGATGTTAGTCATGTGATTAACTTTGATATGCCTCGCACTGCCGATGTCTATCTGCACCGCATCGGACGTACAGCTCGTGCAGGTAAAAAAGGAACGGCTATCTCGCTAATCGAAGCCCATGATCAGTCAATGATCGAACGTGTAGGCCGCTACATGAAGGAAGAGGTGCCGGAGCGCTTTATCAACGGATTACGTCCCGCGAGCAAAAAGTCGAAGACAGTTAAGAAGAAAAAAGTAAAAGTCGACAAAAAGCTCAAGGCGGCAAAAGTAAAGAAAGCAGCAAAGAAGAAAAAGAAAGCAGCACAGTCAAAGCCAGAGAGTAAATAAAGGCCTTGCCAAAGACCGCTCCTTAACAACATAAGGCAGGGAATCCCCCTGCCTTTGTTTTATCTTCCAAGAATTTAATGTAGCCGCAATTACTGCTCATCCCGCTTGAAGACCAAGTCCTTGTCCGTCGACTCTGCCGGAACAAAATAGTACCCCGCGACATCAAACTGCTTCAGGCCTTCTACAGAATCAATTTTATTATCAAGAATATAGCGAGCCATCATGCCTCGTGCTTTTTTGGCATAAAAGCTAATAACCTTGTAATTGCCGTTCTTGCAGTCCTTGAACACCGGGGTGATCAGCTGCGCATCCAGTTTTTTCGGTTTAACCGACTTAAAATACTCGTTCGAGGCCAGATTAACCAATAGCTTGTCGCCTTGCTCTGCCAGGGCAGCATTCAATTTATCGGTAATGATATCCCCCCAGAATTGGTACAGATTGGTACCGCGAGAATTAGCAAGCCTAGTCCCCATCTCAAGACGATATGGCTGCATCAGGTCAAGCGGCCGTAACAAACCATAGAGACCAGATAACATGCGAAGATGCTGTTGCGCATAGGCAAAGCCCTCATCAGACAGTGTCTCTGCAGCCAACCCCGTGTAGACATCCCCCTTGAAGGCCAGAATGGCCTGGCGGGCATTATCTGAGGTAAATTCCGGCTGCCATTCAGCAAAACGGGCAGCATTCAAGCCAGCAATTTTATCACTGACCTTCATCAAGCTGGCAATATCCACTGGCGTTAGCTTTCGACACACCTCAATAAGCTCAGCCGAATGCTCGGTCAGCTCTGGCTGAGTATAGTTCTGTGTTGCCAGAGGCGATTCATAATCAAGTGTTTTTGCTGGAGAAACCACAATTAACATAAGGCTTTATTCTCAGTAAGGCTAACTGCACGAAAGATTAACACCGATGCAAAAAAAAACCACGCGATAGTCGCGTGGCTTTAATTATTTTTCTGATAGGCAGGGCCAATCAATTCTTGTCTGACTGATCCCAGATCCCTTCTTCCAACTGAGCATGGAGCTCAGGGTAATCATTGCTGTCGAACGTAGGCACCTTACCCAGCGACAGCTGCTTGTTGTAATCCTGAGCCAACTTCACCACGGTGCCCGATAACAGCACAATGGCAATCAGGTTGATGATCGCCATCATCCCCATCGAGACATCCGCCATTGCCCACACAGTAGGAAGATCAGCGATTGCACCGAACATCACCATGCCCAATACAACGATCCTAAATACTGTCAAGCCTGCTTTATGATTGTGCTCAAGGAAGATCAGGTTGGTTTCGGCGTATGAATAATTAGCCACCAGCGAGGTGAAAGCAAAGAAGAAAATGGCTACCGCGATAAAGATCGCCCCCCAACCCCCAACTTGCGAGCTCAGTGCGCGCTGAGTCAGCTCAATGCCGGTGATCTCGCCATGCGGCACGTATTCACCAGACATCAAGATGATGGCAACCGTTGCCGAGCAGATCACAATCGTATCCATGAATACCCCGAGCATCTGCACATACCCCTGGGAAGCAGGGTGAGGCGGATACGGCGTCGCGGATGCCGCGGCATTGGGTGCCGACCCCATGCCCGCTTCATTCGAGAACAAGCCCCGCTTCAGGCCATTTATCATGCCCTGGGCAATGGAATAACCCAGCGCACCCGATGCCGCTTCCTCAAGGCCAAAAGCACTTCGGAATATCATCAACAGCACGTCAGGCAGCTTGCCGAGATTGGTAAACATAATAAACAATGCCAATACCAGGTAACACAGCGCCATTGCCGGAACCAGGATCTCAGCGGTACGTGCGATTGCCCGCAGGCCGCCAAAGATAATCACCCCCGTCATCAGCACCAGGACCACACCGACATAAGTCGGATTCCAGCCAAACGCTACATTCATCGCCAGAGTAATAGAATTGGCCTGCACTGAGTTGAAAACAAGCCCAAAAGCAATGATCAGGAAAATGGAAAACACCACTCCCATCCAGCGCATTCCCAGACCTTTCTCCATATAATAGGCAGGCCCGCCTCGGTAGTTACCGTCGTCATCTCGAGTTTTGTACAACTGCGCCAAAGCGCTTTCGGCAAATGCCGTCGCCATTCCCAGCATGGCTATCAGCCACATCCAGAAAATTGCACCGGGTCCACCGAGGGTCAAAGCCACCGCAACCCCAGCCATATTGCCAGTTCCCACCCGGGCCGCCAAACTGGTACACAATGCCTGAAAGGAAGAGATACCAGCCTTATCTGATTTTCGGCTGTTCTTCATTACGCTGAACATGTGGCCGAAATGTCGGAACTGAATAAACCCCAAGCGATAGGTGAAAAACACCCCCACCCCGATAAGCAAATAAATGAGCACGGAGCCCCATAACAGATCGTTTAAAAAATTAATCTGGCTTGACACGTATACCCCTCGAAAATGATAAAAAGGACTATTCCCAGCACCTATTTCCAATAGTACTGAATATAATCAAAATATTAGGGTTGCCTACTAACAACCTTAGTCGTTCTTTTTTATGTGGCAAATGACAGGTGCAATATTCGCTCAACCTCGCGAGTATGTGCTACCCGAATGCAGCTTATCTATGTTTTATGACTGCAGATGGCATATGATCATGCAAAGATATTCATCAAAAATCAATATGCCCAGCCGGAGTATGGGGAGTTGCAATCGAGGAATTAAACGTAAAACCCAAGCGCTCAAATAATTCTTATTAACAATTTCAATCAATCGCGACAACACTGATTTCAGTACGTTACCACGATTTTCTTATCGCAATACAACAAGCTGATAGCCTAGTTTTCCTGTCCTAATATCTCCCTGCCACACGATGAATATTGATGGTAGTAGCAATAAACCGCCACCAGAATCACCGGTGGATAACTCTTTAAAATTCATCCTTCTACCAACAATTACCCGAGCAACAATCGATTACTTATTGACCAGGTGAGTTCTAGTTGCGAGAGAGCGCTCATAAAAAGTTCATAAACAGGTAACAAATGCGAAACAGGTCAATTTTATTTTAATTGCCAATATGATATTTAACTAGAGACCAATCTGGTAAGGAAAGAGGTGCTCTATGGATAGCTTTGCATTCGATGACATTCTTGCAACAGATACACCACGCCGTGCTGCTCGCAGCAAGCCCGTTAAGCGTAAGTGGCGTGAAATCGAAGCTCTAAAGGACAAGCAGAGACTTCGTAAAGAATTAGAAGATATTGATATGTTCAGAGATTATTCCGACGACATCAATATCAGTTAATTCAACATACCACGAATCAAAGCACCGGCATTAACCGGTGCTTTTCTTTCTGATCTCTCTTTGATGAATTGGGGCACACCTGAACTTGGTGCTAGGCCTTTAGCCGTTCAGCCAGATTCCGGTAGCGTTCAGAGACTGTGTCACCGAATAACGGATCGCAATCACATTCTTCGTATTCAGCCGAGACGGCAATCCAGTCTTCGGCGGTAAATGTACGCCGGATCAAAGGTAAAACATGTTTTTCCTCAAACTCGAGGTGAGCCTTTTGTCTCGCGACGAAGGTATTGAGCTTTTCGGCAAAAACATCAAGAGGGATCACTGCATCCATCAAGATCATATCTACGGCGTCGGCAAAGTCATGGGTTAACTCAGCCAGCTCGACATGCTCGGCTTCCAAGCTTTGCATTTCGCCACAACTTGCATAATGCGACTGATAATAGCGATACAGCAGATCTTCTTTCGGATGATGACAGCACTCTGCGTACTTTTGCAAATACTCAACAATGTCTTTGATCAGGCAATAGTTCACCGGCTTACCATTTTGGATCGCAACCAGCTTTTGCTTCAGGATGTTCAACAGCCGGTTAATATAGCCATGTTCGGTGTGAATACTTTCCAGCATCATAGCTCCCTCCCAAATATTCTTCCTTAAACATTATTTTGAGTGTAAGCCTTGCTGGGCAAAGTCGCTTTGATCCTGATTGTTTATCGCCCAATTGAGTTACAAAAATGTCACATCACGGCAAATTAGAAACAATCCTCTAACTTCCAATCGATTGCTGGCTTATTCATCTGCCCCAGTAGCGTATTGGCCTGAGAGAAATGTTTGCAACCAAAGAATCCACGATAGGCAGATAATGGAGAAGGGTGGGCAGACTTCAGAATATGGTGCTTGTCGCTATTTATCTTCTTTCCTTTTTTTTGCGCATGCGCTCCCCAAAGCAGGAAAACTACCCCTTCGAGATGCAGATCCAATGTTTCAATCACCCGATCAGTGAACGTCTCCCAGCCCACTTTGGCATGTGAGTGCGCTTTGCCCTGTTCAACGGTTAGAACCGTATTGAGTAACAGGACTCCCTGCTTAGCCCAGCTCTGAAGATAACCGTGCTGTGGAATATTGAAATCAGGGATATCAGTGGCCAGCTCTTTATACATATTGGCCAAGGACGGTGGGGCTTTAACACCGGGGCGAACTGAAAAGCTCAGGCCATGTGCCTGATCGGGACCATGATACGGATCCTGGCCCAAAATGACGACCTTAACATCTTTAAATGGTGTGGTATCAAAAGCACTGAACACATCTTTCTCTGGCGGGTAGATCACTTTCCCGGCAGCTCGCTCGGCAGCAACAAACTGTTCAATGTTCTGAAAATAAGGTTGCTCTCGCTGCTGAAGAATAAACTCCTGCCAGGTCACCTCTTGACTCATGACTTGCTCCTGATACTAAACTTGACCGTCCATTTTAGTCCCCTTTTTCTCAATAAGAAAACACGGTCTGCCGATCAGGAGCAATCATCTTCTCTTCATGTTCTATTTCTGTTCAGGGTGAGAATGATGCTGAGTGGGTGTCCGCCAGTGTCCTCGCCCCTGGATTGGGCGATTAGCCTGAGGAAATCGCACGGCAAAACCTATATATACAATCATCATGTCAGTGTTCATTGGAACCTCCGAAATCTATCGATAATGAAAAAAAGTATTTATATCTAGCGTCACATATAGAGCTATGAAAAATTAATGCCAGAAAAACAACATCACGAATAATACCTTACAATCAAAGTCTTACATCTTTACTGCAAACTAACTTACTGATAAAAAAGCACTCAACCTGGGCAACTGCCCATGTTGAGTGCAATCAATAAACAATACGAGTCGCTGTATGCGCCGTTGTATATGCCACTTATTCAGTTATGAAGGAGCGAAGCGTCTTGATCTCCTGCTGCCAGATATCCGGGTTGATAGTTTCCAACACCAATGGGATATCATCAAAGCGTTTATCCTGCATCAGATAGCGGAAACAGTCCCAGCCTATCTCC
>Ga0209379_10001536_pt1 | contig 15007 bp, 15 predicted proteins | sample tdDd001_FD_187124 | JGI IMG/M metagenome (GOLD analysis project Ga0209379, IMG submission 187124) | Marine sediment microbial communities from the Atlantic coast under amendment with organic carbon and nitrate - tdDd00.1 (SPAdes)... | ecosystem: Environmental > Aquatic > Marine > Coastal >...
CCATCCGGGATGTCATGTCCAAGTGCAAACAAACGACGCCGCGCCAAGTCATAAATCGGTGGGTGGGGCTTGCCGAAATACAGGCTCTCTCCGCCCATTTCCGTATAGAGCCGCGCAACCGCGCCAGCGCACCATTCACGCACCTCGCCCCTGTCCACCACGATGTCGGGGTTGGCGCACAGCAGTTTCATTCCTTTGGTTTTTCCATACAGCAATTGCGGACGCAGAACGGCCGGATCGGCCATCGGGTCGAACGGGCCGCAGCAGACAATGCCCTCGGCCTCTTCCAGCGCGACCATCTGAACATCTATCGGGTCCTCCAGGAGCTTCAGCGGAGTAAAGAACTCTTCGTCGCGGTCCCACTCTCCCATGAAATAGACTTTTTCGCCCACCGCGCCCCGGAACATGGCCGAGCGCGCACTGTCACCCGAGGTGGCAATCGTGTCCCAGGCATCCTCGGGAACGCCGAACTTTTTCAGCTGAACCTCAACTCCTTTGCGGGGTTTTGGGGAATTCGTTACCAGCACCACGATCCCACCGTTCTGACGGTAGGTTTGCAGGGCAGCCACGGCGTCCGGCATCGCCCGAACGCCGTCATGCACGCAGCCCCACAAGTCCACGAAAAGAGCATCATACCGGCTGGAGATATCGGAAAGAGCATTGATGATTTGGGTCATGTCGGGCCTATGGGTTGGACGTCAATTCAGGTTTGCCGCCTGTGTATCATGTCCCGATCAGCCCGCAGCACAAATCCGATGCCATGCCGCGCAAAAATCCGGGTTACTCTCGGGCTGGCTGGAAAAAGCGTGGTGTCTGTCGTGGCGGGGTGGGCGATGTATACTGACCGTCAGGTACCCAGGCGGACAGGTGCGCCTGCATCTGAGGCGAGGACAGATATCCCCCCATGCTGGCCAGCAGCAGATTCACCGCAATCATCATATTCAGTAGAAACCCAAAGGGTTGTTTTCGAGTTTTATGCCGGAATAAACGTTGCCCTAGTTTCAGAGCGGGCCAGCCTCCACAGGCAGCCAGGATCAGGAATTTGGCTTCGCTGATCCGCCATTCGCCTTGTCGGGCGCGGCGTTTGTCCAGAGCAAACAATGTCAACGCCCACAGGTTCACACCAAGCAAAGCCAGAGCAAAATACAAAACCGACGTCACCTGAATGCTCCGTGCTCAGGGGATGAAATACTGGCGGCAAGGCCGCGTATCTGTTGTGAAACATCTTTCGCGGCGGAACAATAAAAAACGCTCCGGCATGACCGGAGCGTTCAAGAGACTATACCAGGTCTGCGGAGATCAGACCTTCAGGTTGGGGATGATCTGCTTCTTACGGCTCATGATGCCGGGCAGGACAACAAGATCACCCGTCACGGTGGCGCCGAACGATTTTTCGGCCACGCCTTTGACCAGATCGTTGGGGACCAGCAGGGTGGCCTCTTCGTTCAGGATGTCCACGGCGAACAGCAGAACTTCGTCCACGCCGTCCTCTTTGGCGACGTCGGCAAACGAGGCCATCAGGCTGTCTTTGCGGTCCAGCACCAGTTTCGGCGCGGTGGTTTCCAGAACGGACACACGGAACTTGGTGCCGTCGACTTCGTATTCTTTGCTGTCCATGCGGATCAGCTCAGCGTCCGAGAAGGCCGAGATGTCGGATTTCGCTTCGAACATTTCCGACGCATAGGCGGCAACGTCCACACCCAGATCGGCGGCCAGAGCCTCGACCACTTCGCGGTCACGATCGGTGGTGGTGGGCGAGCGGAATTCCAAGGTGTCCGAGATGATGCAGCTCAGCGCGGCGCCTTTGATGGCTTCGGGCATCTTGGCGGCATCGTCGCCCATCAGGTCGTACATGATGGTGGCGGTACAGGCCAACGGACGGATGGTGATGTCGATCGGGCCTTTGGTTTCCAGGCCGCCGACCAGCTTGTGGTGGTCGATGATCGCTGTGATGTCTGCGTCGTTGATGGCTTCGGGCAGCTCGGCGGGGTTGTTGGTGTCCACGATGACCACGGGCGTGCCGGCGTCTACGCCGCTGATGATCTCGGGCTTATCCAGGTTCCAGCGTTTCAGCACGAACAAGGCCTCGGTGTTGGGCTCGCCCAGCAATTTGGGGGCGGCGGCAACGCCTTTGATCTCGTTCAGGTACCAGGCCCAGATGATGGGCGAGCCGGTCGAATCTGTGTCGGGGGATTTGTGGCCAAAAACCTGGGTGGTCATTGTGTGTTCCTATTCAAATGGGGCTATTTTGCGGGCCTTATACGCATCGCGCAGCAGTTTGTCACCTAGTCGCGCCGCAATGCGGCAAGCTGTCCGGCACATGTGGTTCAATCCGCGACCAGATCCATCGGGGTAACCGTGAAACCGCGCGCAGAAAGCAAGGCCAAAATCCCCGCGTCTCCGGGCAGGTGAAGCGCCCCAACAGCGACAAAAGAGGTTGTTTTCGATAGCTCTGGTACCAGTCGGTCCAGCCAGTTTTGATTGCGACCGGTGATCAAAGCTTGCTCTAATTCCGAGAGGGTTTGACGCACTCGTTCCGGTGTTTCAGGTGCAAGGCTGAGCGCACGGTGAATGGCATATTCCCATGGCAGGCGTGTCTCTTGGTCAAAGTACATCGCGGCGACAGATTGATCCGCCCCGACCTCCATAAGATCCAGTGACAGCGACCATTTCATGTCGTCCACCTGTTTTGCCAGCGGATCGCTGGATAGGGTGTTCAGCAGCGCGATTGGATCGTCCAAAGAGTGTAGGGGCCGCTGGGTTTGCGCGGCCTCTTGTTCGACCTGCCGGTCCAGCCCAACTTTGCCCGCTTTCAGGTCCCGCAGGGCGCAGGGGGATACCGATAGGGTGAGCCCTAACATCCAGGGCTGCATCTTCGCGGCAAGGAAGGGTGGCATGCCGTGCGCATCCAGGCGGGTAACGAGTTTGGCCCAGTGCTCCTCGCCCAGCCGGTCAATGAGACTGGGGCCTTCGGTGATCCATACCCGCCCCGGGTCGCGGATCATTTCCCGTTGCAGGGTGTCTTCATCCTCTTTGGTCAATTCCAGAAAGACCTGGCTGGATGCTGCGATCAGTGGTTTTACACGTTGCAGCGTATGTTGGTGGCGTGGATCAGGCAGGTGCATCGTGCCCACCACGTAAGAGATCACGTTGTTTCTTTGAATTTTCCACAGCAACCCGCTGTGAAATGGTGCTTGGGCGGCTTTCAAATGCAGTTGCTGTTGGGTTTCTGAAGGCAGTGCATCGAAGGCGGAGGGTCCATCACACGCGGCCTGTAGGGGCGCGGCCGCAAAGAGAAACATCAAAAAAAGGAGGTAACGCATCACTATAGGTCTTTCGGTTGTTCGGGGCCGACTATGCGATTGGCAGTTGCTGACTGCAACGTCTATTGGTCTTGATGGACAATGCGGGTAAATCCAAATCATGAGCAAGCCTTCGGAAACCGATCTGTACCCCCCGGTCAAAGCCTTTTTCGAGGCCTTGGGGTATCACGTGAAGTCCGAAATCGGCGCTGCGGACGTCGTGGCGGTGCGGGACGACGAGCCTCCTTTGATTGTCGAGCTGAAGACCGGGTTTTCGCTGACGCTTTTGCAGCAGGCCGTGGCGCGTCAGGCCGTGACGGATCAGGTATACGTGGCCGTTCCACGCTGGAAAGGCCGTGCGGGCTGGCGTGCGTTCAAAGGTAATCTGGGGCTGTGTAAGCGCTTGGGGCTGGGGGTGATTTCGGTTCAGTCAGAGACACAGGAAATCCAGGTGCATCACGAACCCGCCACGTTCCAACCCCGTAAGGTGAAAAAGCGCCAGACCCGCCTTATGGCTGAATTCGAGCGTCGCCACGGGGATCCAAACCTAGGCGGCGCCGTCCGCCGGGGGATTGTGACCTCGTATCGACAAGAAGCCTTGCGCTGCGCCGCGTACCTTGCCGAAAATGGCGCCACCAAAGGCGCAGTCGTCGCCAAGGCCACCGGCGTATCCCATGCGACCCGCCTGATGCGTGACAATCACTATGGCTGGTTCCAGAACGTGGCGACAGGGGTTTATCAACTCAGCGATGCCGGGCAGGGTGCCCTTGGGGCTTCGGAATCCTAGCTGCACTGCGGCGACGAATTTTACCTACATTTCATATGAGGCTGGTTGACTCGGTCTTTTCTCCTCCTTAGCTATGCGCTGTTAGCACTCGACAGAGGTGAGTGCTAACTGCCCTGCTTCATGAGGAAGGGGGCGAGGAGAAACTTTGAGCAAGGAGCCTCAGAGATGGCATTTACACCGCTTCATGACCGCGTGCTGGTTCGCCGTATCGAAAGCGACGAAAAGACCAAGGGTGGTCTGATCATCCCCGAAAGCGCAAAAGAAAAACCCGCCGAAGGCATGGTTGTTTCCGTTGGCGCAGGCGCACGTGACGAAGATGGCGATCGCATCGCGATGGACGTCAAAGAAGGCGACAAGATCCTGTTTGGAAAATGGTCCGGCACCGAAATCACCATTGATGGTGAAGAGCTGCTGATCATGAAAGAATCCGACATCATGGGCATCATCGCCTGATCGTCGACGCAACAAATTTAAGAAACAGGAGCAAGCACTATGGCTGCTAAGGACGTCAAATTTGACACCGATGCCCGCAACGCAATGCTGCGCGGCGTAAATATTCTGGCTGACGCCGTAAAAGTAACCCTGGGCCCCAAAGGCCGGAACGTTGTTCTGGACAAATCCTTTGGCGCGCCCCGCATCACCAAAGACGGTGTGTCGGTTGCCAAAGAGATCGAACTGGAAGACAAGTTCGAAAACATGGGCGCGCAAATGGTCAAAGAAGTGGCCTCGCGTACCAATGACGAAGCCGGTGACGGCACCACCACCGCGACCGTTCTGGCTCAGTCCATCGTTCGCGAAGGTCTGAAACAGGTTGCCGCGGGTCTGAACCCGATGGACCTGAAGCGCGGCATCGATCTGGCAACTGCCACTGTCGTGCAGGGCATCCGCGACATGGCGCGCGAAGTCAAAGACAGCGCCGAAGTTGCCCAGGTTGGCACCATCTCGGCCAACGGCGAGTCCGACATCGGCCAGCAGATCGCTGACGCGATGCAGAAAGTCGGCAACGAAGGCGTGATCACCGTCGAAGAGAACAAAGGTCTGGAAACCGAGACCGATGTCGTCGAAGGCATGCAGTTCGATCGCGGTTACCTGTCGCCCTATTTCGTCACTAACCCCGACAAAATGATCGCCGAGCTGGACGACTGTCTGATCCTGCTGCACGAGAAGAAACTCTCGTCGCTGCAGCCGATGGTTCCCCTGCTGGAGCAAGTCATCCAGTCGCAAAAACCCCTGCTGATCATCGCAGAGGATGTTGAAGGCGAAGCGCTGGCTACTCTGGTTGTCAACAAACTGCGCGGCGGCCTGAAAATCGCAGCTGTCAAAGCACCGGGTTTCGGCGATCGCCGCAAGGCCATGCTGCAGGACATCGCAATCCTGACCGGTGGTCAGGTCATCAGCGAAGATCTGGGCATGAAGCTGGAATCGGTGACCATGGACATGCTGGGCACCGCGAAAACGATCAACATCACCAAGGACGAAACCACCATCGTGGACGGCCATGGCGTGAAAGCAGAGATCGAAGCCCGCGTTGGCCAGATCCGCACTCAGATCGAAGAAACCACCTCGGACTACGACCGTGAGAAACTGCAAGAGCGCGTGGCCAAACTGGCTGGCGGTGTTGCTGTGATCAAAGTTGGCGGCATGACCGAAGTCGAAGTGAAAGAGCGCAAAGACCGTGTCGATGATGCTCTGAACGCGACCCGCGCAGCTGTCCAAGAAGGCGTGATCGTTGGTGGCGGTGTTGCTCTGGTTCAGGCTGGCAAAGCTCTGTACGGCATGGAAGGCGCAAACGCTGACCAAACCGCAGGTATCGTGATCGTGCGTAAAGCCATCGAAGCGCCTCTGCGCCAGATCGCTGAAAACGCTGGTGTTGACGGTGCAGTGGTTGCTGGCAAAGTGCGCGAGTCGACCGACAGCTCGTTTGGCTTCAACGCTCAGACCGAAGAATATGGCGATATGTTCGCCTTCGGTGTGATCGACCCCGCCAAAGTGACCCGTACCGCACTGGAAGACGCAGCCTCGATTGCAGGTCTGCTGATCACCACCGAAGCCATGATCGCTGACAAACCGTCGAAAGACGGCGGCGCTCCGGCGGGTGGCATGCCCGACATGGGCGGCATGGGCGGCATGATGTAAGCCACCTGGCATCAATATTTCGGAGGGGCCCGCCATTTGGTGGGCCTTTTCTTTTTCGACATGTCGCGTGTTCAAGTGACTGAAGTGTAAATGTTTTGTTGCGGTCACACCGGAATATCTCTGGCGGGCAGGGCTCTGTCGTAAATCTGTTACATATTCTTAACAAAAGCGTCATGAAGCTGCTTCATTTGTTCCAATATTGGAATGATACGCCTGCCCGCAGCCACACGCCCCGCCATCAACGCGCGCTCCCAGCGACAGCAGTTGTCGGTCTTTCCAATGCCAGAAACGAAACATGACAAGGGAAAGGTCAATAAATATGAAAAATATCGAAATCCCAGATGTAGTTGTCACGCTCGTGATCTGGGGACTGCCTGTTTTGATAGTGTTTGTTACGCTCGCTATCGTTCTCGGCGGTGGGAAAGTCAAAGTCACCAAGGGACAGGCATCATTTTCCGCCAAGTTCCGAGGGTTCTTTGCCCAACCGAGCCAGAATAAATAGTAAAGAGCCGCCGAGAAATCGGCGGTTCTTTTCTGTTTATAAGGTCCCCCTCCATCACAATCGCATGAGCGAGGCTCGGTTGTCGCTGTTTCGACTGGCCTAGCTGTGAGAGGTTGAACCGATGAAACTGTTCCTCCTAACTACCCTCACGATGATCGCATTTGCAGCCAACTCGGTTTTGAACCGGATGGGGCTTTCATTTGAGGGCATGGATCCCTTCGTTTTTGGGAGTATCAGGCTGCTTGCGGGTGCGCTGGTGCTTGCTGGGGTGTCATTGGTGCTGCGTGGATCCATTTCCTTTGGCGGCAAGGGGCGTTTGGTTGGGGTTCTGTCGCTGCTTGTCTATATCTACGGGTTTTCAGCGGCTTATGTGATGCTGGATGCTGGGCTTGGGGCGCTAATCCTGTTTGGCACAGTTCAGATTACCATGTTTGCAGGTGCGCTAGTGCTGCGAGAGCCCGTTCCCGCGCTCAGATGGGTTGGGGCTGTGTTGGCGTTTGTCGGCCTGTGCTGGTTGTTGTGGCCGGTAGAGACGAATGAAGGCATCCCCCTGGTGCATGGGGGATTGATGGTACTGGCCGGGGTCGGCTGGGGTGTCTATTCCTTGGCTGGGCGCGGCGCCGCAGATGCCTTGCAGGCAACGGCTGCGAATTTTCTGGTCGCGGCTCCGCTGGGGGGCGCTTTGACGTTGTTCAGTTCCGTGCCCTTTGATCCATTGGCCCTACCGATGCCTGGTGTGTGGCTGGCGATACTGTCCGGGGCGATTACGTCGGGGTTAGGGTATGCGTTGTGGTACAGCTTGTTGCCTGCACTGGGGGCAGGGCGCGCGGCAGTCGCACAATTGAGCGTCCCAGTGATCGCCATTGTCGGTGGTGTGGTGTTCCTGTTAGAACTCCCCGACACACGCTTCTTAATTGCCACAGCAATTGTTCTGGGTGGGGTCGCGCTGTCGCTAAGGGGTAAATAAAAAGGCCCGCCAATGGCGGGCCCTTTCAAAATCACTGTGTACTGCCGAATGGCAATTTACAGTTTTTCTGTCAGTTCTGGAATTGCCTCGAAGAGGTCCGCGACGAGGCCGTAGTCTGCGACCTGGAAGATTGGGGCCTCTTCGTCCTTGTTGATGGCGACGATGACCTTGGAGTCCTTCATCCCGGCAAGGTGTTGAATTGCCCCGGAAATTCCGACAGCGATATACAGCTCGGGGGCGACGACCTTGCCGGTTTGACCGACCTGCCAGTCGTTCGGCGCAAAGCCCGAATCCACCGCCGCGCGCGAGGCGCCAACCGCCGCGCCCAGCTTGTCGGCCAGCGCTTCGATCAGGGCAAAGTTCTCTTCGGACCCCACGCCGCGCCCGCCGGACACAACCACGCCCGCCGAGGTCAGCTCGGGGCGATCGCTCTCGGCGACCTTGTCCTCGACCCAGGCGCTGAGGCCTGCGTTGCCCGCGGCCGAAATCGCCTCGATTGCGGCCGAACCACCCTGGCCCGCCGCGTCAAAGGTCGAGGTCCGAACCGTCAGTACCTTCTTGGAATCGCTGGACTTTACCGTCTGCATCGCGTTGCCGGCATAGATCGGGCGTTCAAATGTCGACCCATCGACAACCGCCGTCACATCCGACAGAACCATCACATCCAGCAGCGCCGCAACCCGCGGCAGGATGTTTTTCGCGCTGGCCGTAGAAGGCGCAACGATATGTTCATAATTATCGGCCAGGCTGACCACCAGGTCGGCAACAGGTTCGGCCAGACCGTTGGCATAGGCCGCGTCATCGGCAACCAGAACCTTGGCCACACCGTCAATCTGTGCAGCAGCATCGGCGGCGGCAGCCGGACCTGCGACCAGAACGGTCACATCGCCCAGGGCTTTGCCTGCGGTGACAGCCTTGGCAGTGGCGTCCAGCGCCAGTGCCCCACCCGAGAGTTCCGCAAGGAGAAGAACAGCCATTACACGATCCCCTTTTCTTTGAGTTTGGCGACCAGCTCGTCGACCGATCCCACCATTTCACCCGCCTGACGCGAGGCAGGCTCGGCGGTTTTCACGATCTCCAGACGCGGGGTGACATCGACGCCATAATCAGCGGCCGATTTCTCCTCCAGCGGCTTTCTCTTGGCCTTCATGATGTTGGGCAGCGACGCATAGCGCGGCTCATTCAGGCGCAGATCTGCGGTGACGATCGCGGGCAGCTTGACGCTGATGGTCTGCAGGCCGCCGTCAACTTCGCGGGTCACAACGGCGTTATCGCCGTCGATGCTGACCTCCGAGGCAAAGGTCGCCTGACCCCAGCCCAACAGCGCCGCCAGCATCTGGCCGGTGGCGTTCATATCATTGTCGATCGCCTGCTTGCCTGCGATGACCAGGCCGGGGGCCTCTTCGTCGATCACAGCCTTCAGGATCTTGGCAACGGCCAGCGGTTCGATGTCCTGATGCACATCATCGGCGGCAATGACCAGAATCGCCCGGTCCGCCCCCATCGCCAGCGCCGTGCGCAGCGTTTCCTGCGCCTGTTTCACGCCGATCGACACAACCACAATCTCAGAGGCCGAACCCGCCTCCTTAAGCCGGATCGCCTCTTCAACCGCTATCTCGTCGAACGGGTTCATCGACATCTTAACATTGGCGAGATCGACACCGCCACCGTCCGCTTTAACACGAACCTTGACGTTGTAGTCGATCACACGCTTGACCGGTACGAGTACCTTCATATGTGTGGTCTCCCTTTTTTAGAGGGGAACGCGAAACGGTTCCCCCGGAAATGCTCAGCGCGTTGATATATTCTTGCGCGGGTGTGAAACAGAGCAAAATCGCCAGATCATCGGTATTCGACGTCGCGTTTCGTGATTTCAGGCTCTTATGGGCTGCTGGCATCGTCGAGATCAGCCATGAAACGACGGTTCCAAAGGTAGATTGGGCCGCTCAGCTTGATGGAAGTTTCCAGAATGTGGGGGCCTAGCGATTCGCGCCAGGCACCCACAGCACGTCAGACGCACCGTTTTCATTCGCGACCCGTGCGGCCACGAACAGCCAGTCGCTAAGCCTGTTTAGATACTTTACAGCCGCAGGGTTCACAGCCTCGATTCCGGCCAGTTCGACGGCCAGCCGTTCGGCGCGGCGCGAAATCGTGCGACCCAGATGGAGGTGTGCAGCGAGGGCAGAGCCGCCCGGCAGGATAAAGCTGCGTAGCGGTGCCAGATCTTTGTTCATGACGTCGATTTCGGTTTCCAACCTAGTGACCTGAGCATCGGCCATCCGCAGCGGCGGGTATTCTGCTGTCGCGTCTTTTTCCATGTCCGGGCGGCACAGATCTGCGCCAAGATCGAACAGATCGTTCTGAATACGAGCGAGGGCAGCGTCCATGTCGCCGTCTGCGTGCAGGCGGGCCATGCCCAGCGTTGCGTTGGTTTCATCGACCGTTCCATAGGCTGTTACGCGAGCAGAGTTTTTGGCTACTCGGTCCCCATTGCCCAAGGCGGTGTCGCCCTTGTCGCCGGTACGTGTGTAGATTTTGTTCAGAACAACCATATTAGCCCCCACGAAGCCAGACGAACAGAAGGATCAATGCGACCGCGATAAATTGGGCCACAATGCGCATACGCATGATTTTGTTTGCGTGCTTGCGATTGAAATCACCGCCTTTGGCAAATCCGCCAATGCCCGTCATCAGGATCACGACGACGATCAGGCAGGCGATGGCGACCACATAGAAAAGGGGATCGTCCTTCATGAGGAATGGTCCTTTCGGTTACTTGGCCATGATGTAGCCGTTGCGAAGGGAAAAGCGAATATGCTTTTTGTCGCGTCGTCGCCCGATTAGCCTTTGGCGACGATCCAATCCAGGGCTCGGGTGGGCAGAATGCGGCGCAAGGCCCCCATGATATGGGTGGCCTTGGTCACGTAATAGCGCGGCTTGGGTTTGCGGGCATTCAGGATTGTCAGCAGCTTTGCTGTGACCGCAGAGGCAGGAAGTTCGAACAGGTCCTTGCCTTCCTTTTTCGCATAAAGCCGTGGGATCAGGCTGTCGCGGTATTGTTCGGCGCGGACAGAGTTTTCCCAGTCAATCCACTTCTCGAACGGGACCGTCGAATTGGCGCGGATTCGAGAGGTAACCGGCCCCGGTTCCAGCAGAACTACGTGAATATTCGTGTCGCGCATCTCGATCCTCAGGGTGTCGGTCAGCCCTTCGAGTGCGAATTTTGACGCGTTATAAGCGGATCTCCACGGCGCAACGACCAGCCCCAGAACAGAGGAACAATTGATGATATATCCGTGGCCCTGAGCGCGCATGACAGGGATCACCTGCCGCGTCAGGTCATGGTAGCCTAGGACATTGACTTCGAATGTCTCGCGCAGGGCAGCGCGGGGCAGATCCTCGGCCGCGCCGGGGCTGGCAAAGGCCCCGTTATTGTATAGCGCGTCCAGAGTGCCGCCAGTTTGCTCTAGAACCCAGGCGAGGGCAGTGCGAATGCTGTCTTCATCGGCATAGTCCAGGCGGATGCTTTCCAGCCCTTCGGACTGCAGTCGGATGACATCTTTTTGCTGGCGACAGGTTGCAAAGACCCGCCATCCGGCTTGGCTTAGCCCATGAGCCGCGTCATATCCAATGCCCGAAGAGCATCCAGTGATCAGAATGGATTTTTGCATTTGCCCCAAGCCTTGTGTGTCTAGGGGGGGTGGCTAGGGGAAAACCAAAGTGTTTGCAATCAAAGGGTCAGCCTTGGGCAGGGGTCAAGAGCCGCGACGCCATCCAGCCAATACGGCCGGTGTCTTCGACTTTCAGTTTTACCCAGCCATTGCCGGGCTCTTGCAGGATACGCACACGGGTGCCGCGCGTCAGGCGCACGATGACGTTGTAGGTGGTCGAGGGGCCGTTGCGCATATTGACTCGGGTGCCTTTCACCGAACGAATGTCCAGGGGGGCTTCTTCTTGAGTGACGGCGGCTTCAGTGGCTTCGGGGGGGGTGGGCTGTACGCTAGCGGGCTCGGGGGTGATTGTGGGAGCCACCGTTTGCGCTGCTGGCTCTGGCATTTCTGTTGGGTCGAATGCGGCGCGTGTGACCATAGCGTCTGTGACGACTGGTTCGGCAGTTTTGTCAATCTCAGCGGCTTGGGTTTCGGCGGCTTGGCGTTCTGCTTCGGCCAAGGCGCGTTTGGTTTGCAGTTGTTCTGTAAATTCACTTCCGCCGCTGGCTTCGTAAAAGGCCCAGCCTAGAAAGAAAAACGTCACAAGAATATAGCGCAACATCGCGCGTCCCCCTTAACCCAATTACTGAAATATTCTAAAAGACCATATCACGTTGGCTGGGGATTGCTTATGGGGAAAGCCGCAGTACTGTTCCCCTATGATCAAAACAGTGTGTACAAATCCTCAACGTTCCGAGGTGTTTAGCCCAGCGAATCCAGAAGATTTGATTTGAAAATGGGCTGCGGCTTGCCGCGCCAGATTTTGAACGGTACACAGCATTTATGAGCGACACGCTGGATGACCCCAACATGAACCCCGCCGAATTGGCCGAGCCCTTGCGCCGAGCCATCGGTGAACGCTATCTGACCTACGCGCTAAGCACTATTATGCACCGTGCGCTTCCTGATGCACGGGACGGGCTGAAGCCGGTGCATCGGCGAATCCTTTATGCAATGCGCGAGTTGCGACTCGGGGCAAACGGGGGATTCCGTAAATCCGCCAAGATCAGCGGTGACGTGATGGGCAACTATCACCCCCACGGGGACGCCGCGATTTATGACGCGATGGCGCGTCTGGCGCAGGATTTCAACGTCCGCTACCCGCTGGTGGACGGGCAGGGGAACTTTGGCAATATCGACGGAGATAACCCCGCCGCTTCGCGTTATACAGAAGCCCGGATGACAGCCGCCGCAGAGGCCCTGCTGGAAGGGCTGAACGAAAACGCCGTTGATTATCGCGAAAACTATGACGGGACCCTGACGGAACCTGTGGTGCTTCCGGCGGCGTTCCCGAACCTGTTGGCCAACGGCTCCAGCGGGATTGCGGTGGGCATGGCGACGAACATCCCGCCGCATAATATCGAAGAGCTGTGCAACGCCTGCCTGCATCTGATCAAAGCGCCTGATGCGCGCGACGACACGTTGCTGCAATATGTGCCGGGACCAGATTTCCCCACTGGCGGCGTGATTGTCGAACCCAAGGAAAACATCGCTCAGGCGTATCGGACCGGGCGGGGCGCGTTCCGTCTGCGATGCAAATGGGAACAAGAGGACCTGGGACGCGGTCAATGGCAGATCGTCATTACGGAAATTCCGTATCAGGTTCAGAAATCCAAGCTGATCGAGAAAATCGCCGAGGTCATCCAGACCAAGAAAATTCCCATTCTGGCCGATGTGCGCGACGAATCCGCTGACGACATCCGCCTTATCCTGGAGCCCAAGTCCAAAAACGTCGATCCCAGCCTGTTGATGGGCATGATGTTCCGCAATACGGATCTGGAGATCCGTTTCAGCCTGAACATGAACGTGCTGATCGACGGGGTCACGCCCAAGGTCTGTTCGCTCAAGGAAGTGCTGCGCGCGTTTCTGGATCACCGCCGCGACGTGCTGCAACGCCGCTCGCGTCATCGGCTTGAGAAGATCGACCACCGCCTGGAGGTACTCGAAGGCTTCATCATCGCGTTCCTAAACCTGGACCGGGTGATTGATATTATTCGCTACGACAACGACCCCAAGGCGGCCTTGATGGGCGAAACCTGGGGGCTTGCGCATTCGCGCGCCATGTCCGAGGCGGATTATGTTTCGCCGCTACCTGCGACGGGTGAGGGCGAATTGTCTGAGGTTCAGGCCGAGGCAATCCTGAACATGCGCCTGCGCAGCCTGCGCAAGCTGGAAGAAATCGAACTGGTCAAAGAGCGCGACGCCTTGATGGCAGAACGCGCTGCGTTGGAGGATCTGCTTGCAGACGAAGGCCTGCAATGGGGGCAGATTTCAGATGAGCTGCGCGATGTGCGCAAGAAGTTCGGCCGCTCCTATGAGGGGGGCGCGCGCCGCAGCCAGTTCGCCGAGGCAACCGAGGCCGAAGAGGTCCCGCTGGAAGCGATGATCGAGCGCGAGCCAGTCACGATCGTCTGTTCGCAGATGGGCTGGATTCGCGCCATGACAGGGCATATCGACCTGACCCGAGAGCTGAAATTCAAGGACGGTGACGGCCCTCGGTTCACGTTTCACGCGGAAACCACGGATAAGCTGTTGGTCTTTGCGTCGAACGGGCGGTTCTACACGGTGCTGGCGGCGAACCTGCCGGGAGGGCGCGGAATGGGCGAGCCTCTGCGGTTGATGGTTGATCTACCGAACGAAGCTGAAATCGTTGATCTGTTTATCCACAAACCAGGGCGCAAGCTGCTGGTGGCCTCGACCGAGGGGAACGGGTTCATGGTGGATGAGGCCGAAATTCTGGCTCAAACCCGGACGGGCAAACAGGTCCTGAATGTCGGCAAAGAAGCGCGTGCGCAATTGGTTCAACCCATAAACGGGGACCACGTGGCGATCATCAGTCAGAACGGCAAGCTGTTGGTGTTCCCGTCTTCCGAGCTGCCCGAAATGACGCGCGGCAAGGGGGTCCGGTTGCAGAAATACAATATGGCGCGCGGTCGGCAAGGTACGCTGGAGCTGGACGGGGGCCTGTCGGACATCACCACGTTCAACTGGGATGACGGTCTAAGCTGGGAAATGGGTGGCGGCAAAACCCGTCACGAGCCCGACATGACCGAATGGCTGGGCAAGCGCGCGGGCGTCGGCAAGAAGCCCCCCTATGGCTTCCCGCGGAGCTTTACGTTCAAGTAAATTGCGCCTGCGGCGCGGTGAGTATTTTGGGCAAGATGAAAGGCCGGGCTTTGAGACATCAGGCCGGTTCTGCTTGCAGCCAAACGCCGCCTTCGGGGCGCAGCGTCAGGATCATTACGGGCTCGGGGGTGCGGCCCGCAATCGGCGTGAAACGGTGCCGCGACAAGAGCGTGACGAGAATGATCACGGCCTCTTGGAGCGCAAAGCTGGCGCCGATGCAGATGCGGGGGCCGTCCCCGAAAGGCAGGTAGGCGTAGCGGGGGATCGGTTTGCGATCTTTGAAACGCTCGGGGCGGAATGCGTCCGGGTCGGACCAGAGCAGGTGATTCCGATGGAGCGCATAAATCGGAAGGATCACGGTGTCGCCGGGCAGGATTTCGCGATCGCAGAGCGTGTCGTGCTGTTGTGCCGTTCTGGAAATCAGCGCGGCGGGCGGATATAGGCGCAAGGCCTCGTCCACGATCATGCGGGTCAGGG
>Ga0209379_10001537_pt1 | contig 14995 bp, 15 predicted proteins | sample tdDd001_FD_187124 | JGI IMG/M metagenome (GOLD analysis project Ga0209379, IMG submission 187124) | Marine sediment microbial communities from the Atlantic coast under amendment with organic carbon and nitrate - tdDd00.1 (SPAdes)... | ecosystem: Environmental > Aquatic > Marine > Coastal >...
CACGTACGGTTGTGTGGGGGACTGGAGGTGAAATTCCTCCGGTCTACCCGACTTCAAAGGTCGGATAATAAAAAAGGCAGAGTCTAATGACCCTGCCCTATAGAAATAAAAGCTTTTGAGTTAAACGGTTAATTTCTTTTTGTTTGGTTAGATCTCTACAATGTAATCAAGTCGTTTTATTCTGTATGAGTTATTGTACTTAACAAGGCTCATTGAAATCCAACCAGAATGTTCTTGCCAACCCTTTTGATCCGGATGCATCTCCTATTGTTACCTAAAGCGGTGTTCTGCCATATTTGGAAAACCATGGAAACTTTGTATTTGAAGTTTTGCGGAATAACAAAGGAGCCTCACTTTTGCTCTCGATCTGTATGTTGAGATAACCTGACGGTGAATTTTATAATATCACCGACAGATTACCTATCAGATATACCCAGTTATGCAACTTCCTGGTATTCTGCATCAACTACATTATCGTCAGATTCGGAAGAAGTCGGACGACACGTGCCTTCTGCACCACATCCGCTCTGCTGAGCACCGGATGGAGTTGCTTGCTGGTACATTGAAGCCGCTATCTTATGTGAAGCCTGTGTCAGCATTTCAGTCAAACGCTTGATCTGAGCGATATCTTCGCCTTCCATTGCCCGTCTAAGATCGTTTAACGCTCCTTCAACCTCGGCCATAGCCGAACTGTCTACTTTATCGCCAAGTTCCTTTAGCGATTGTTCAGTTGTAAAAATTAATGCATCGGCTGTATTACGAGCATCCACAAGCTCCTTTTTATTTCTATCCTCATCGGCATGAAGTTCCGCATCTCTGATCATCCGGTCGATTTCTTCTTGGGATAAGCCCGAAGAAGCTGTAATCTGGATCGACTGCTGCTTGCCGGTGGCCTGATCCTTGGCCGAGACTTCCACAATACCATTGGCATCGATGTCAAAGGTTACTTCAATTTGCGGCATACCTCTAGGTGCAGGGGTAATGCCTACCAGTTCAAAGCGCCCTAGAGTCTTGTTTCCTGAAGCCATTTCGCGCTCTCCCTGAAGCACATGAATCGAAACTGCCGGCTGATTATCTTCAGCAGTTGAAAAAATCTGGCTTTTTTTGGCCGGAATGGTTGTATTTTTTTCGATCAGCTTGGTCATTACACCTCCCAGGGTTTCGATACCCAGGGAAAGGGGGGTAACGTCAAGGAGCAGAACATCTTTAACATCCCCTTTTAAGACGGCTCCCTGAATTGCCGCACCAAGGGCTACAACCTCATCCTGGTTTACACCTTTGTTAGGCTCTTTGCCAAAAATTTTCTTGACACGATCCTGAACCGCCGGCATGCGTGTCATGCCGCCCACCAGGATGACCTCATTAACATCACCGCGTGACAGGCCGGCATCCTTAAGGGCCATGTTGCAGGGTCCTTCAAGCTTATCCAACAGATTACTGACAAGCGCTTCTAACTTGGCTCGGGTTATCTTTATATTCAGATGCTTGGGACCGCTGGCATCAGCTGTGATAAACGGTAAATTCACATCCGTCTCCATAGAAGCGGACAGCTCCATTTTAGCCTTTTCAGCCGCTTCTTTCAGCCGCTGCAGGGCCATTGTGTCACTCCTTAAATCAATCCCCTGGTCCTTTTTAAATTCATCGGCCAGGTAGTCGATCAGACGAAGATCGAAGTCTTCACCGCCCAAATGGGTATCTCCATTTGTCGCCTTGACTTCAAAAACACCGTCACCTATATCAAGTATAGAAACATCAAATGTACCGCCGCCCAGGTCGAATACGGCTATCTTTTCTTCTGATTTACTGTCCATACCATAGGCAAGAGATGCTGCTGTAGGTTCATTGATGATCCTTAACACATTAAGACCGGCGATTTTCCCGGCATCTTTGGTGGCCTGTCTCTGGCTGTCGCTAAAATAGGCTGGTACTGTTATTACCGCATCGGTTACCTTTTCACCAAGATATTCTTCTGCCGATTTCTTGATATCCGCAAGGATGTAAGATGAAATTTCCGCCGGGCTATAATCTTTGTCCCGAAGATTAATACGAACATCACCATTACTTGCCTTTTTGATACTGTAAGGAAGAATCTTTACATCCTTTTGCACTTCAGGTGAGTCATACTTGCGTCCAATAAGGCGCTTGACGCCAAAGACCGTATTTTCAGGATTGGTAATAGCCTGTCTTTTAGCTATCTGTCCAACCAATCTCTCTCCTCTGTCAGATACAGCTACTGTCGAAGATGTCGTCCGGCCGCCTTCACGGTTCGTTATTACTTTGGCCTCACCACCTTCCATGATCGAAACGCATGAATTGGTGGTGCCAAGATCTATTCCAATTATTTTGCTCATTTTTTATTCCTCCTTATATCTAAATACGCCATTATGAGTTAATACAACAATCCTCCAATATTCATCCGTTTTGGAAAAGGATAGCGCTATATAATGTATAAAGTTAAATTTAAGGGGTGGTAATAAAGACCACCCCTGTTGCTAAGGTTATTAATGATGTTTAATGCACTGTAATCTGCTTCGGCTTCTGTTTTTCCGGTTTTGGAATATCAATTTTCAGAACACCGTCTTTGTAATCGGCTTTAATTTTATCAGGATCAACTTCCATCGGCAGGGTGAAAACTCTTTCGAATTTACCATAGGTCCTTTCCCTGCGATGAAATTTATCCTTTTTCACTTCATTTTCAGATGAGCGTTCACCTTTTAGCGTAAGAAATCTGTCTTTAACATCGACAACGATATCTTTCTTGTCGATGCCGGGTAATTCGGCCTTGATGACGATGTTGTTGTCATTATCATAAATATCCACAAACGGCCTCCAGCTCCATGTGGACAGCTCTTCATCACCCTTGTGAGCCATATAGAAAGAGTTATAAAACATATGGTTTATTCGATTACGCAAGCCATAAATATCTCTGATTGGATTCCATCTTATAAGCTGCATAATAACACCTCCTTTTTTGTCTTTTTAATTAAAAGAATAATAATTATTTTTGTGTTGTCAATATAATGAATATATAAAAAGTTACATTATTAAAATAATATATTATTATATAGTAATGAATTTAGAGAAATTTATTTTATATGGAGGGGAAAATGGAAAATAACGACAAACAAGAAAAAATAGTTGGCATATCAATACCTCGGACATCAACTTCGGATCTTCGAGGTAAACAATCTGTTTGAACCACCTTCAGACTATCGGAAGGGTGTATAAAGGCTATTAGTATTGTTGCCAATCAGATGGGTATCAAACAAAAATCTCTTTTTGATCATTTGGTTGAGGATATAAAAACTTTAGAGTCACTTTGCTATTAGAGTTAAAAAGTTTCTATATAACATGCAATTTATAATGTTATCCATAAGCAGTCTGGCATTATTTGCCAACCGGAAATCCCAGCTTTTATTTAAACTGTGCAAAAACGTATTTAAAGTAAAATATGAAGAACGTAAATTCCAGATACCAGTATCACAAATTATCTGCCATTACAGATATCGTATAAAAGCTATTGTCAAGTCAAGTAAATCGTAATTTTGACCATTGTCAAATAATCTTCGTTAATCGACACATGATGAGCAGATTCTCAGCTGCTTTGAATCATGTCCACGAGACTTTTTAAAGCCGCCTCTTGAACCCGGCTTTCTATTTTGAACTTTACACCAATACCATCCTCGTGAATACGTATAATTTCGCCGTTGATTCTAAAAGGTTTCTGCTTGTCCGGGGACATGAAGGTCATCAAGATTGTTTGGCCTACTGAAAATGTCTGAGAAGTTTTAATGAATACACCGCTCCCACTAATATCTTGGTTGAAGTCCTTATAATACCGATTATCCTCATTATATTCTATTATCGTTAAGAAACCTTTTTGAGAATATTTCCTTTGTTTTTTGTTTTGACGTTCCTCTAATTCTTCCAAAAGTTGCCACATTTCCTCATCAGACATGTCATTTAGTAATCGGAATAAATAAGCACGGACTTCATTTCGAAATGACAACCTAAAATTGACCCCTTGCGATAACCGAATTTTGACCCCCCATAGTTTTAGAGATAATCTAACATTTTAAATAAAAGCTGTTTCTTTTTACCTCTAGAGTTCAAGGGGGCCATGATGGGCGGTAACGCAGAAGTTGGACTTTTTACGAAGCCGTCAAGATTAGAATGATAGAAGTTTGCTCGCAATTATAGCAGTTGGAATACTGGAATTGTTCATGAGAATGGCAGGTTAAGCTCTTTCCATGTCCACTGCCATCTGGTCTTTGTAAATCTGATAATATTTAAAGACCTTTTTGATATAGTGCTGGGTGGCCTTGAAAGGTGGAACGCCTTGATAATGCCTGACTTTTTTGCTCCCGGCATTGTATGCCGCAAGAGCTAGCTTGACGTCTCCATTAAATTGTTTCACGAGTTGTTTGAAGTATCGGACTCCACCGCTTATGTTTTGCTTTGGGTTGAAACTGTCCTCAACACCAAGCGCCTGGGCGGTTCCAGGCATCAGCTGCATAAGGCCTTTTGCACCTTTTTTAGAAATTGCTCTGGGGTTGTATCCAGACTCCGCCATAATGATAGCCTTTACTAGAGCAGGATCAACCTGGTGTTGACTGGCCGCCTGAATTACAAAAGGATGTAATAAACGCTCCGCGTTCTTACTATTAATTGACGAGGGACTGTATTCCGTGTTTGCAGCGAGAGACACTTCTTTCAAAGGCTGGGAGCTTATGACCTTTTGGGTATTGCGATTATAGGCAACACCTATACTCAGAATCATTACAGCAATGAATAAAAAGCGTGCAAGGCCCAATAATAATAGTTGAATTGTTAATTTTTTATCCATGGTAGACGTTATTTAAAGTTCTTTTATTATGAATTGCTTAGGTTCTTTATTATATTGTAACAAGAATCTATGACTTACTAATATTAATGAAATTGTAAAAAGTCAAATTTATCGGGCTTTATTTTTTAATTTTTTGCAAAACCCATGTATATGTTTATATATGTTGTGTGTCAAGTAAAAAAAACTACAATATATTGATATTTGGCAATCTGATTTAACAATGAAATATAATAAAAAATGACGATATTAATGATTTGATCCCTTGGGGTTTTTTAGAGTCGGGATAATAACTCTTTCGAAATTTTATTGCAAAAGTAGAGAAAGATAGATGAATTTATAAATTGTCCTGAAATGAGATGTATGATGCATCATGCAACATGCAGTAACGCCCTTAGCCTGTTAAGGTTTGTTGTATCGTGATCTTCCCCATCTTGTTTTTTAGGAGTTTCAATAATCTTCGGTATATCATTGAAACGTTTGTCATTCATCAACAATTCAAATGCCTTTATACCGATAAGTCCTTCACCGATGTGCTCGTGCCGGTCAACCCTGGAACCCAGTTCTTTTTTGGAGTCATTTAAATGGATAAGATAAAGACTCTCAAGGCCTGTTGCGGTATCAAAGGCATCTATTGTCTGGCCGTATGAATCCGGAGTGCGGATATCATATCCGGAAGCAAAAATATGGGCCGTATCAAGGCAGACTCCGAGCCGGTCTCTATTTTCAACCTTATCCATAATAGATGTAAGCTGTTCAAATGTATATCCCAAACCGGAGCCCTGGCCTGCGGTGGTTTCAAGGAGAAGGCGCGTTTGAATGTTGGGGGATTGCTCGAATATTTGTCTTATACTTTCTGCGATTCTCCGGATTCCCTGGTTTTCACCGCTTCCCATGTGGGCACCCGGGTGAAGAACCACAAATGGAATGCCAAGCATTGAAGATCTGACAAGCTCATGTTTTAGTGCATTGCATGACATGGCATGTTTTTTCTTATCATAGGTTGCAAGGTTAATCAGATAAGAGGTATGTGAGGCGATTGCGGTTATATCGGTACGTTCCATGGCCTGGTAAAATAGGTCTATTTCGTTTTGTGATAGTGTCCGTTCTTTCCATGTATTGGAGTTTTTAGTAAATATTTGGAGTGCACTACAGCCATGGGCCTTTGCCTCGTAGATGGCATTGTGCAGACCTTTTGCTATCGAAAAATGGGCCCCCAGCAAACATGACGTCATTTTGGTTTGGGCTTTACTTGTAGATTTGCAATTCAAATAAAGCTCCCCGCAGCAAGCGGTTGGAGTATTAAATAGTCACAATAAATTAACTTTTTTGATCATAAGTATTTTTAGAAGAACTATTTTGTGATTTCAAGCCGGATAAATTATTCATAAGAAGTGCGGACTAAATTAGGATGATCCTCTCATCTCGTGCTCCGGCAAACTGCTCCCTTGCCGTGTATCCGCTTTCAAAGACATCCTGATTGAGTTTTCGCATCTTCTCATTGGCGGTAGGATCTGCCTTTTTAGGCACGTTGTTAAGTATCCCCGATAGAGCCGCTTCCTTGGGAAGAGTTAAGAATCGGTCATCCTGCCTTATCGCAAGATCTGCCGTAATAATTCCCAGGGAAAACGGGCCCTTCGAGATAGTACGCAAATTGTGCTTTTTAAAATCATAGACCACCAATCTCAAGTCGCAGCCTTTGTCGATGACTTCCTCAAACTTTTTAAGAAACTCATGTTTAGTGAGATATCTTGGGCCCTTGCGGCTCCCGGTAACCAAAATCGGTTCTTCCACATAAAAATCGGCCACCACAGTGAGTCCTCTGGGAAACGATTTTTCAAAATCGCTCGCAGAAAAGACGACCCGCCAGGCCTCGGCCATGTCAAAACCGTTGGCGTAGTCTATGGAATGGGGAACCGCACCCTTAACTTCATGCTCTCGGATCATCACGTCCACGCAAAGCGGACCGCCGGCCTGAGCCATTCCCCTGCACTGATGGATGGCTGCATGAAAACCCGCTTCAATGGCCGCGTCCGCCTGCATATTGGACAGGGTAAGGTAGCCGGAACCGCCGATGGATGGATTTGTGATGGTTAGCTGTCTTTTTGTAGCCATGCTTTCCTCCTAGTCTTTAAGTTCGGGTATGTAAACAGAAGTCGAAAAGCCGATCCCCTCAAAGCTCAGGGCGTCTTTAGGACAGGGGAACTGCGCACACGAACCGCAGCCAAAGCATTTGCTGGGGTCATTGTCTAAAAGTGCGTGGCATCTGAGTCCTATGCCGCAAAGCCTGCACTTGAACCTGGGAAGGTCTTTCTCTTTCTCAGGTTCTTCCCTTGCCACCCGTTCCCGTTCTATGGCAAACTGGAGATCCTGACACTTTTCGGACCTGACAAAATGGCCCATTTTGACGCCTGATTCCCTGGCTTCTTTTCCCATGTCCAGCACGCAGACGCCGTTTGCCACCACCATTATTTTCTCCTTTTTTAGATACCGATGATAAAGCTCCTTAAAGAGCTCGGCGTTGTCGTCCACATGGTACGGGTTTACATGGATTGTCTCAAATCCTAAGGCCGGACCTTCCTTACTGAAGTCAACCTCTAAAGGGATCTGTCCGCCGGTCATCCGGATATTGAAATTATTATAGATAACATTGATGGCGCCGAATTTTTTGTTTTTGGCGGCAAATTTGATACCGCTGATATTAAAATTATAGGCACCGTCTCCGGACGCGGTCACAACGATCTCTTTTTCACTGCAGGACTCCTTGATTCCATCGCCGACAATGGCGCCGCTACCCATACAAAAGATAGCGTCCACTATGCCGTAAGCATGGAAGCCCTGTAAGTTTCCGCACCCCCTATCAGCAGCGTAGATGAGTCGATACCTGTCTTTGCCCTTAAGTCCCAGTTCTCGGTTAAACCGCCTCATGCCTTCGTGCACTGACCAGGAAACCTTGGTGTCCCCGCATCCTGCGCAGTTGGAAACGGGTCGCATATAAGTTATTTCGTCTTTTGCCGGACCCTCTGGGGCCGGATTCTGGCTGGAAGCCATGTCTATACCTCCCTTCAAACGTTTACAATATGATCAATATAGGAAAACCGCTCGTATATCCTGGGTTCGTATGGAATAGAGCAGTCCAAAACCTTAACATCAAGTCCCCGCCGGTTCACCATGTCTAAAAGCTGCAAATATATAACCCGGCCGTAGCCCTCTTCGAATACAAAGATCTTTTCGATGGGATACTTTGAAACAAGGTCAGCATATAAGGCGCCTGGTTGGGGAAATACAAGATCGCTTTCTATTACAACAACATCCCCGTATTTGTTTAATAGACGTTCCTTCAAAACCGGATCGTCATCCACCAGCCGAAAGTCCTCACGGAAGGGGCCGTTCACCACAACTACGGCCATGGGTTCAGCACCGTATTTGGTCACTTTATTTCCCAGAAACTCGAAGTTCTCCATAACTTTCTTTTTGAACAGGGGAATCAGTTTTGAATGAAACTTAATTTCCCTGGGACGGATGTGTGGACCGATGGTGACCAGGTGTTTGGGGTCCCGTGTGAAACCCTTACGCCTGTGATTGGTCTCCATGTCCAGATCCATCACAGTGTCAACGGTATCTTCCCGGTAAGAGAGATCGTAGTTCATGATCACCACAAACGGAACGCCCAGTTCCTCGAAGAGGCGATAGCAGTTCTTTACGGTCTTGTGAGCAGTGCTGGGGGAGTGAAGTTCCAGGGTGGGGATACGGAAGTGGAACGCATAGAGCACCTTGTTATCCTGCATGGTCTGTGAAGAGGTCCCCTGACGGTCATCCCCCGATGCTATGCCCAGACCTCCGGTGTAAGGAACAACATTAACTGCCACCCGGAGAGCGTCGGCCGCGGTATTGCCGCCCAGGTGTTTGAAGGAACTCATCACCCGGGACCCTACTGGAATCCGCTTTTCTTCGTCTTTGGCAAAAACCGTCTCGCCATAAACCAGGTCCCACTCTTCTTTGGTTAGGAACTCCCGTTTTTTGAAATCCGCCTTGCCTATCACGGCTCCCAGTGCCAGCGCCATGGAGTTGTCCTCGTTTGTAGTGGTTCCCCAGTGGGCGGCAAGCTGGTAGCCTGTCTGATCCAGCGCTTCACCAACCTTGATGGTAAAAGCGTTCGTCTTGGGGATATTCCCCGCCAGTTGTTCAAAGCTCCCCTGAAGATCCGAGATGGGTGCTCCGGGATAAGCCGTGGTCACCCGCACACCGGCTTCAAGAGTTCCCCGGGCAATGGCGTGGTTTCCTGAAAGTCTCATCCTGCCTAAATCAAAGGTCGCATTCTTCTCCATGAACTTACCTCCCTAAACGGATATTTTATGAATAACAGTTTAAAATTAATTTGAAAGAAAAGTGATCGGCGTGCTATGAAATAACTTTATTTGCTATATTTTCGGTTGGTTAAAATGTCTGATATTTTATTTTTTCACATAAGCTTTTTCAATGATTAAGCATATGTGAAATTATTATATTACGTTGATATGTCAAGTCAAATAATTAGTCCAAAATTGAACGTTTTGCAAAGGTCTCTATTAATCGAACCATTTCCCGCCCGTCAGAGGCTTTTTGAAGAAAAAATTAGGCTCAGCAGGGGTTATTTTTTTAAATGTGGTGCTGGTTGTAACCATCTGTTTTTATAACCATCGTAAAACCATCTGTCAGGGAATCCTCGACGTTTGAGATAGGAAGGATTTTCAGCCCAACTGATAAGCTCTAAGTATGCCTGGTGAATTTTCCTGAATGTATCTGTATCCCCCCCAAGATCGGGATGGTGTTTTTTTACCTGAAACCGGAATGCTCTTTTTATTGTCCTTTCAAGTTCCGGAGAGTTTAAATCCGACTTACCAAGCTTCAGGTGCATTAACGATGCTTTTTTAACGGCAGGAGTTTTTATTTCCGGTGGTATTACAGAACAGAATGTCGGATCATTACGTCTTGCCTTTTCAAGTATGTGGAGCGAGGCACGATAATGTTTATGTGTTCGGTTTTTTTCGGCCCACCATTCATTTCCCAACATATCAGACATACTGCAGTAATCCTCGGCAGGTTTTTTCCCGTTAGAACGCGGGCAAATAAAGCTGAATATTTCTTTGGAGCCAAAAGGAAGAACATCCATAATGATTACCATGTCAGTAAAATAAAAAGTTGCATATCGGGTGTTTAATGCCTTGAGCAAACCTGTTCTTACATCAAGCGTATACCGCAGATTCCGGCGGCAGTCGATGGAGCAATACCTTCGCCGGCCAAGATTTTCAGTAGTGCCGCAGGAGAGACATCGGTTTATTGTCTTGTTATCTGAACCGAATATGTTTCTTTTTGTTGAAATTTTCATGAGAAATGCCGGTTATTGCCTTGGCTTAATATATCCCCACTCAACCAGACGTTGATAGGCGTGTTTTGCTTTATCACCCTGGTTAACGATGTTAAGGTATCGATAGTATTCGTTTGCGGATTCTTTGATATGCTGCATCCCCTCCAGAGACAACCCTTTATAAAATATGGTGTTAGGATTACCGGGCAATAAATTTTCATAATGTTTGAATTCTTCATAGGCTGAACCGTAATCTTTTTGCTTGATTTTGGCAAATCCGGAAAAATGATATGCTTGAGCCTCCTGTGGATAGACCTTTTTTGCTTCTACTGCAAAACGCCCAGCTTTGGCATATTTTTTCTGAGCCAGCTGACATATGGACATCATTGCCAGACCCGTATAATCTTCGGGCGCTTGTTTCAAAGCCTTTTTAAAATGGGTTTCGGCTTCGCCATATTTGCCCTTGGCCATGGAGCTTTCACCCTTTTGCATGGCTTCAATGGCCGCTTTCATGGCCCGCAGCTTTGACGTATGATCCATGTAACGATCCCGGTGCAGGGGAAATTTCTGTGCCGACCGGTAGTGTGTACGCACGGCTTCTACGGCTGTATGGTAACGCTCGTCGCTCATGGGATGTGTTGCAAACATTAATTCAATGGCATTGGGTTTGTGTTTGGACATGCGCCTCAGCAGATCCATCAGCCCCACAAATCCATTGGAATTATATCCGGCTTGGACCATATATTCCAATCCCAGGGCATCGGCTTCACGTTCGTTATCTCTGCTGTAGGATGCGAGGAGAGCACCGGCACCGACTGTTCCCAGTTGTGATGCCAGCTGGCCGAGGCCGGAGCTTTGGGCCCCTGCATATGTCGCAACTCCACCAATAAAGACGTTTGTCAATACACTTTTAGACATCTGCTCGGCAGTATGGCGAGCATTAACATGACCGAGTTCATGGCCCAGTAGCGCAGCAAGTTGGGCTTCGTTTTCAAGGGCAAGCAGGATTCCTCTGGTTACAGCGATGCTACCCCCGGGGAAGGCATAGGCATTTACGTATGTAGCATTCACGCCCTGGAACGAATACGGCATATGGGGACGATGGGTCAGGGCGGCTACCTTTTTGCCGGTTTGATTGATATAATTATTCAGAAATTTATCCTGCAGAGGGCCGTAGTCCGAGGAAAATTGATGGGGTGAATGTTGTTTGTCGATCTGAATTTCCTGGGTTTCCGATATGAGCATCAGTTGTGATCTGCCGGTAACCGGGTTGGCTGCACATCCAACCAGAAAGCCTGCGGCAGACAATGACGAAAGCCACAAAAACTCCCGACGGGTTATGGCATATTCGGTTGTGTTTTGTATCAGTTTGTTTTGCATGTATGCCCTCTTTAATCAGCAGTCATATTTTTCCGGATAACTTTGATGAATTCGACTTATTATGAATTCGTCAACTTTTATTTGTACATGTATGTAAACTACCTGATGCTCCTTTCTCTTTTTACCACTTCATAGGCCTCATGGATTTCCCGGAATTTGTTATTGGCAAATTTTGTGAACTCTTCGGGCAACCCCTTTGATGCGATCTTATCGGGGTGATAATCCGATACGAGCTTTCTGTATTGTTTCTTTATATGCTCATTTGAATCGTTACTGTTACATCCAAGGATAGAATAATATTTCTCAAAGTCTTGAATATATTTCGACTTTAGTTTCATGTATTTTTCATCATTAAAGTTGAATATCCTTACAGCGGAAAGTATAAGCTTCTCTTCGCTTGGGCTTAGCTTGCCGTCAGCCACTGATACTCTGAGCAATATATCTATCATAAGGTCAAGCATCTGGTACTGGGATCGAAACTGGCTGTAAAACTGGGCGGCAAAATCATTAAAATGTTCCTGAGATTCAATGGCGGCATGAAAGATGTTTGTGGCAAGTCTTTTGCTTTCAGGGTTGAGGTTCAAGTCGTATACCATAAAATTTTCCACGGCATCTATTTCTTCCTTTGATACTCGGCCGTCTGTCTTGGCGAGCTTTGCAAGCATGGAAAATGCTGCAACGAAAAAGGTGAACTGGGCTTCTTCACCGTGTGAAAGACGGGCCCGTTCAGCAGTGTAGTAGGTTTGATTGCCGGCATCAAATGCGTGACCGAGCGCTGCACCAGCAATCGCGCCTAAGGGACCGGCCATTGCAAATCCTATTGTTCCTCCGATTATTTTTCCAAGCAAACTCATAAACTTCTCCTTTACCTGCTTTTGTTTTAAATTCCTTTAGGCAATGAAATACCATATTTTTATGCCGTTTCCAAACCAGAAATTTATAAATTTTTCGTAAATGTTCAGGGGATATCTGGAGCCGGTGATGCAGCTGCAGGCAATATGTCCATCAAATCTTGTTTTGTGTAATCTTCTGAATAAATACAATTTTTCAAGATACTGTTCACGAAAAAGCCGAGTTATCCGGCGATAAAGATATCGTGTGCTTTTGGCCCGCAATTGAAAACAAGGTCAAGTGCTGATAGGTTAGGGATGAAACTCCCCCAGAGTTGAGGATAGACCGGTGATGGTGGTTTAAAGTCCATCAGACGGATCCCTGACGCACTGAACCGATCCTCATCGAGATATTTTCTGGCAGCGCTCTGTACCAAAAACCGCGATGTTCCCATCTTCTTGCAGATCTCTATGAGGAGTTTGTCTCCTTTTGTCTTAATCCCCAGGTCGGACAATAACGTGACCTTTGTGTCGATACGAAGATGTCTCATTAGATAATGAATAATCTCCAGGTTCAAATCAATAAGTTTTTCAAATCTTGCTGAAAACAACTTTTCTACAAAGTTCATATGATCCTTGAAGTATGGGGCTCTTATATATGCGCTATTTAAGCTTTCCAAATGTTTTTTTGCCCAGCGGCCTTCATGGCATATCCTGACAGTGTTGATATTTTGCAGTCCCAAACCTTTCTTTTTTACCGGCACGGTCATACACAGGCTCCCCTGATTATTTTTAAATCTGTTTCTAGTTATCCAGGTGGTACCTCTGGGGAACTGAACGTTATCTAAAATAACAAAAATATCAGATAGATATGCCTTATAGAAAAAACCAGGGAAAGGAAAAAAATATGGCTGATTGGCGGATATTATCATTTTTTCTAACCAGGATCATCTCTATTATTTTAGCCTGTAGCGGGGTTCGTCTCCGGCCTTGCCAACTAGGCTCAGGTGGCCGCCACAAATTTGACAGACCAGAAGGCTGTCCAACAGCTTTGATTCGGTGTTGGCCGGATCATCCATAGAAATATCATTTTTAGGCAGATATCCGGATGTGCCGCATTCTAGGCACATGCATTCCATTTCTTCGCTCATGTGACAACTTTTTTTAAAAATCTAAAAATTTTATAGACGTTATGCGTATTAAAGTATAGAGAACTATATATAACAGATTTGTCCGATTAATTCTACTGAAAGGAGTTTGTCATGTTCGAAATAATTGCAAACCCTGATGATTACAAAATTGGGGCTTTAAGAGAAGGGCTTGGACACGGGCAGATTGCCTTCCCCGATGATGAACGCAAAAAATGGGGGAAAGAAATCGGAACCTTTGCTGTAAAGTTAGACGGGCTGTCTGAAAAAGCCAAACATCTTCAGAATCTTTTCAATAGTGAAGAAACTATAATGGCAACACCCGCTTCTCTCAAGACATTCAAAGTGCAATTATTTAAAATAAACCATGCTCTAAATACGGCGCTTGATCTTGCTGAAAAACTTGAAACCGATATTGTAAAGAAATAATATCATGGAGTGATATGTGTAGTAAGCTACATGGTATTCTGGCGAAGGCGAATAAAGGTAGGTCTATATGCAACAGGAAGTAATCGTACGCTTTGCCCCGAGTCCGACCGGATATCTTCATATTGGCGGTGCCAGAACTGCCATTTTTAACTGGCTTTTTGCTCAAAAAACCTGCGGGAAAATGATCCTTAGAATCGAGGATACGGATGCGGAAAGGTCTACCCAAGAATCTATACAAGGGATTATTGACAGTTTGAAATGGCTGGGGATAATCTGGGATGAGGGTCCATATTTCCAGTCGCAATTTATTAACGAACATCTGGCTGCAGCCCGTAAATTACTGGAATCAGGGAATGCTTACAAGTGTTTTTGCACTAAAGATGAACTCGACCGTAAGCGGCAGGCGGCATTGAAGCGGAAAAGTGATTTAAGGTATGATGGCACTTGCCGTAATTTAAAGTTAGAGGAGGTGGCCGAAAAGGAAGAGGCTGGGATTCCTTACACAATTCGGATGAAAGTGCCGCGTGGTGAAGGTTCTGTTCGTTTTGAAGATATCGTTTATAAAACGATTGAATATAAATACGAGGACATTGAGGATTTTGTGATTGTCCGTTCCAACGGCCAACCTCTGTATCTCCTTTCCAATGCGGTCGACGACATTCGTGACCGGGTTACCCACGTTATTCGCGGACAGGATGGTTTATCAAATGCACACAGGCAGATTTTAATATACCGGGCACTGGGAGCGCCGGTACCACAATTCGCGCACATGTCTCTTACGCTTGATCCGCAAAAGGCAAAGATTTCGAAACGTAAGCACGGCGAACTGGTTGCGGTCCACTTTTACAGGGAACACGGATTTTTACCGTGGGCATTTGTGAATTTCTTGGTCCTTCTGGGATGGGCAACGCCCGAATCGAGAGAAATCTTTTCAAGAGAAGAACTGATCGAAGCATTTTCCCTGCAGGGAATCAATCGCGCTAATTCCATCTTCGATGTAAGAAAGGATGATCCAAAA
>Ga0209379_10001539_pt1 | contig 14986 bp, 11 predicted proteins | sample tdDd001_FD_187124 | JGI IMG/M metagenome (GOLD analysis project Ga0209379, IMG submission 187124) | Marine sediment microbial communities from the Atlantic coast under amendment with organic carbon and nitrate - tdDd00.1 (SPAdes)... | ecosystem: Environmental > Aquatic > Marine > Coastal >...
CAGCTCGACGATCCGAATCCATACAACTGGGTACTGCTTGGCGATAGCGCCATGGCTAAGGGCCGGTTGAGAAAGGCTCAGAGAATGTATGAAAAAGCCTTAAGTAAAGCGCATTATCTAAGTGACGTTCACGCTAAGCTCGCTGGCGTACAATTTGAATTTGGTCACTACGAAGAGGCGGGTATCGCATTAAGAAATGCAAAGCGCTACGCATGGGATGATGAGGAAGAGCGCCTTTATCAGGCAAAACTCTTTGCACTCAAGTCTCTAAATTACTGAGGTCACCAGCACCACTCCGGTACCAAAAGGCCATTAGGTAAATAAAATAGGGTGTTGCTGGTGGCGGTAATTGGTAGCCAGAGTCGGCCCACTGCTCATCGCTATCAAACCAGGCTTTGGAATGTACTTTAAGCGCTTTAACCTAGTGCTTTCTGAAATCGCAATCAATCAACAGTTTGGCCAATACTGTCTCTTATTATTGGTCGTGGTCTTGAAATGTTTTGGAATAATAAAATGGTGCCCGGGGCCGGACTTGAACCGGCACGCTGTTACCAGCGAGGGATTTTAAATTTTTTACATAATTGTTGGACAAAATTAGACATAAATATACTTAGCTATATTTTTCAATACATTAACCCCCCACACTTATCTCAACTCTTGGACTACACTTGCCTTCACTGGTCAAAGTTTGACAAGATCTGTCTACAATACGTCTACAAGTTGAGAGAATCCCTTGCGTCTTACAAAGTCATTTATCGACAGAATAGAACCACCGCCGTTAAAGGATGGCAAGCCAGTGCAGGTATTCTACCGTGATGAAACCTTACCGGGATTTGGACTTCGAGTAAGTAGCGGTGGCACTAAATCATTTATCGTTGAAAAACGTATCAAACGAAAAGTTAAACGATTTACGATTGGTAAATATGGCGCTATAACACCAGAGCAAGCAAGAGTTAAAGCTGCAGAAATGATAGGAGATATCACTCTTGGCATCGATCTTGATGAACAAAAGCAGAACGAAGAAGCACTTGGCGTAACACTTAACCAAGCATTTGAAAGCTATCTGCTTACCCGTAAAAGCCTAAAGCCATCAACAAGAAAAAACTATACTGACTGTATAGACCGATACCTTCCCGATTGGACAGGCAAACGCCTCATCGATATAACAAAAGATATGGTCGAAAAAAGGCATAGAGAAATTGGTACCAAAACAGAATCAAAGGCCAATAACACAATGCGTGTTCTCAGAGCTATCTTTAACCACGCAATGGAAAAGTATGAGAACAGTAAAGGCCACCCAATCATTGTAGTTAATCCTGTAGATCGGCTAAGTAAAACCCGTGCGTGGTATAAAGATAAGCGCCGAAAAGATCATTTGAAACCTCATCAACTTAAAGCATGGTACGACGCCACGAATCAGTTACAGAATACTGTCAGTAGGGATTGCTTGCAATTAATACTCTTTACTGGACTCCGTAAGAATGAAGCGTTAACACTTAAATGGTCTGATATTGATTTTGAAGACAAAACGCTAACAGTAAGAGACACAAAAAATAGCGAACCACACACCCTCCCCTTAACTGACTTTTTGTTATCACTACTTAAAGAAAGAAATGTCGGCAATAATTCTGAATGGGTATTTCCCGGGCCTAAACCGGAGTTTCACCTTAAAGAACCTAGAACAGCAATAGACCGAGTAGTAGACATTTGCGGGATAGAATTCACACTACATGATTTAAGACGTACATTTATAACCATTGCGGAAAGCCTTGAAATATCAGCGTATTCTCTGAAAAGGCTCGCGAATCATAAAACCAATGATATAACCGGGAGCTATATTATTTCCGGTGTAGAAAGGTTGAGAAAGCCTATGGAGGAAATTTCTCAATTTTTGATCCATAAAATCAGTCACAAGGATTAGTCAAAATGCTTCTACATACGGACCATTTAAGTATTTGGGAACTCGCGCATCGATGGTATGGATTTGATCCAAATTCATCAAATGAACAATCTCCCCCTTTACAGGTTCAAGACACCATAAGGTTACTATGCAAAGCTCTGACAAACTGTGAAATTACGGTTTCCAACATAAATGGAATACTACTTAAGAACCCAGCTAACGCTCTATCATACGAAGACTATTTGGAACAACAAAAAGAACTGCAGGACCATGAAGCCGAGGAAAATTTCAATCTTATAGAGCCTGAACACGAAAAGTACCTACCAGCTAACAATTCCGATTGGAATTTAGCTGACCAGTTTGCTAAGGAATATGATGAATTATATCAACCCAAAGTAGAACCGGATTTTACAAATGACGAAGACGGTTATGAATCGTATCTTTATCGATTTGGCAGGCGGTATTGGGAGCTTGTGGACGGGCTAGACAGAGCTTATAAACTCAGAATTTATGACAAGGTGAAATTGGAAGCCGCTCATATAGATAAAACCAATGTTTTACTTTTTTGTGAGCATTACGATATTCAACCACCTGAATTCTGGTTTGGTGAAGATGTACTCAAAAAATTTAACTCGCCAGATTCCACCACGATCACAAAAGGCGCACGATTACAAAAGGATATCGATAGTTTTTGGGCATCATTAAGTCACAAACAAAAGGCCAGAATCATGACTCGTGAGATTGCGAAGATTTTGTGGCAAAACAATGCAAATTACAAAATCACGGAATTGGAAAAACATGAAGCTATTCAAGTGTATGGAATGGCAAAACACTATCTCGGTAAACATACCATTAGAAACTGGATAAGCGAACTTAAACCTGATAAAACCAACATGTAAATTCAAGAGAGTTCAAAGGAAGAACTATGTCTTCAGATTTCCTCATACCATTTGGGCTACATAAAGAATCTGGTGAGCTTGTCGACGTTGGCAGCGTAAAGAAAGGAAAGAATTGTGGTTGCATTTGCCCTTCATGCCAAACACCACTTATAGCAAGGCAGGGTGAAGAAAAAGAATGGCACTTCGCGCATAAATCCACTAAAAACGAAGACAAAACGAAAGAGCCGTGCGCTTATTCATTCGTAGTATCTTTGAGACTCATGGTAAAGCAGCTGTCCCAGAACGGATTAGAGCTTAGTCTACCTGAGATGACCTCAACTCATACGGTTCAGGATATAGCTTCCGGGAGAACTTTCGAAGTCAACTACCCTATAACTAAGGCATCAAAAGTACAATTAAACACCGTAGAAATTGAGCAAAAAATTAGCAATTGCTTAGTTGATGTAGTCAGTGAATTGGGAAAATTTACACTTATTATTTATGTAACTTATAAAGGCCGTAGAATGCCTGATTTGCTTACTCAATCGGTTTTTCCAAATCTTGCCTTGTTAGAACTAGAAGCATCCCATCTGGTTAAAGCATTCAAAAAAGTAACTGCTGGTAAATATACAGAAGCATTACGAGCATTTTTATCTGAAACCGATTCCGGTATCAAATGGGTAAAGCATCCACGGCAAGATAAAATTCTAGCTAAACTAAAAAACCATATTGCTGAAAACTGGGATGAATATATAAATAGATATCTACCGGCTAATAAATATGGCTTCAGTAACACAATTCAGCCATTTAGTGGTCAAAAATTTAAACCCCAAAAGTATAATTGCATAATCTGTTCGAGCAGTTGGACTGGCACATCATCATACTGTGAAAATTGCAAAACACATCTTTATGTTAGAACAGAGGTGTAGATGAACATACTACATCAAATATAAGTGGGAGCCCCCTTCCTTACTCGTGTGTGGCTTTACCCGAAGGGTCCACCCATGCCGAAGCAGTTACAATATCAGGTCGGGGACATTGATATTAATCGTAAGCGAATGTAAATTCTCGTCGATCTAAACTGTTTTGTAAATAGTCTGGGTCTCGCCAAGGCGCAATAAAGTCATTGGCAAGAATATAATTTTGTTTGTCTACGCCAAAAGATAACGAATATTTATCCCGCGCATTTTTGATCACTTGCACTCTCAAATCCCTATCAATGAATGGACATGAGCAAAAATCAAAAAATAACAAATAAAAATGAGTTGAGTTAAATCCATCGTGATTAGAGTTTATTACATCCACAGCTTTCTGTATTAATACACTCTTTAATTCTGAATATTTCATATTATCTTTTGCGAATAACATAAATGTTACCCACCTGAAATAGAAATCATCTTTAGACTCTATTTCCTCCAGTTTATCGAAATAATTACGTGCCTTAACTTCTTCTAATCCATATTCATCGGGCAACATCGAGATGACTACTAATAGATTTAATGTTTCCAAACCAAACACCTCTCCATTAGTATGCAAAAAGATATCTATGGCATGTCTAATCAAATCAAAAATCTTTTTATAGACTATCCTTCTATAATTTTCTTGCCAACCAGATATCATACTTAGCACGCATTCTACGTAGCGAGCTATAGAATCCGTAGTACGGATGCGAATGTCCATAGCATGAATGAAGAATATTACATCCAAATCAACCAGCACCCAATTGACATGACGTTCTTCTAAAACATCCACGTCACTTAATACCTTCAAATAACTGATTGATCGTTTTCTTATCGCACTAATTATGTAGTTGGAAACAGAGTGATATTCGACATCACTCGTAGATAAAGCCATTTTCAACCTAGAAATAAGCTTATTCGCCTTCCAATCCGGTTTATTGAGTGAATATACACCCTCATCCGAATATCTTTCTTTATAAATATTGGCGATAACATCTCTGAAGCGACTTTTTGAGAACGAAATATTGGTGGTAAATGGTCTTTTCCTATATTCGGTTTTCGCTTCGTTAAGATGGAGTTTATATTCCAATAGACATTCGCTTATAGTATTAAATACTTTGGTGCCAACATTCTCATCTCTAAAAAAAACAAAGTAGTCATCAACATAACGTCTGAAATCATAGTCGACGCCATCTTTAAGTTTACTTTTTTGAAGTAATGAATTGACAATATCCAAATCCAACTGCTGCAGAATTATCTCTGAAAAAACCCTACTGACTTCAGGCCCGATAATGATCCCATTTGTTTCTCTATAATTCGTATTTTGCATGAGATTATCAAAGTCACCATCAAAAGAACCCTTTTGCTTTAATTTCGCGAGCCGCTTATTTTTTGTTGCCCAACCAATTGAATGAGTATATATGCTAGGAAAACACTTAGAAATATCGACTTGCATCATATGACTGAATCTTTTTTCAAGTTTATGATATTCGTAAGACTCAAAGAACCTATAAAGAAATGGATATTTTAAATATTTGAAATATGAGCTAGCTGTGGTTTTATCTCTATTTAGAATCTCTATTCCTGGACCATCTTCAATAGTTGAAGACAATTTGCCATAAAATTTGGTCGACACTTTATAAGGGAAACGTAGGGATTTAGTCGACTTACTACAATAATACTCAATTAAATTGGCATATTTTTCGTAAAATAAACAGACATATAATTGTGAAATAGGATGCATTATCGATAGGACTCTAGGTCCTTTATTTTCTCCACGAAAAACACAATAATCTAAAGGAATCAGATTCTGAGAAGGGCACTGCTCTGGTGACTTTAAACCAGAAACTGCAAGATAGAATTCCAACTTGTCCGTAAAAGCTCTATGCATTGAATGATTCATATACCAAAGAGGCAATTCATAAGGAAGCACATCGGTTAGGAGAGTTCTTAATTTATCCGCCAAGTTTACTTTTATAATATTAGGCATTTTTCCATACCTTTGTTATTTTTTTAGTTTTGGCCATTGTAAATGTCGCTTTCTTACTATTCTTCACTGATCCATAAAACGATTTTTTTAATAAAACTGACTTTTGCGAAGGCGAAAAAGAAAACCTTTTAGAATTAACTAACCTTGAATAAAACCCATCTATAACTCTTAAACACTCAAAGGAATCTGTAACAAACTTATAACTATAGCTGATCCCACCTAACAAATTACCGTTTTCATGCTCCTTAACACTTCTAATACACATTAGGTAGTTAAGCCGTTGATTAAGAAGTCTAAAGTCACTAGTAATTTTAAAATCGATAAAACTTGATATTACCTTACTCTTGATTTTGTTGATTTTTTCATTAGATATTGTCAATGAAACATCATTAACTTTATTTTTCTTATATCCGACTTTAAAGGCATATCCGAGATAGACAAATTCAGCACTTCTAGATTCATTACAATAGTATTTATTAGAACCGGTGTTAAATTCAAGACCAATTGCCGACAGATTCTGCCTTATCATTTCCTCAACCAGTTCTTCTTTACCTTTTTCAATTAAAACTATGTAATCGTCCACATATCTATTAGAGAATATAACGCCATCTGATATAGAAATATCTTTATCCAATTTCTCCAAGTATAATTCCATCAAAGTTGGAGAGATGCTCAACCCCCTTGGCAATCCATCTACATTATTAATATGGCACCAATCAATAACTGACCCTATTAAATTCAGGCTCTGTGGGGATAAAAGCATATCATTTGATATCTTATGAAAAATTTTTTTGAAATTGATATTTTCATAACAGCTTTGGATATCTAAACGTAGGATAATATAATCGCCGTTATCTAAAAGTAAGGTTTTAAGTTGCTTTATTATTAAATGTCTATCTGATTGCTTGACTTTATATATTTTTCTTAAGTGAAGATCTAAAATTCTAATACTTAGAGCATCTTCGACCGTTGATGTTTGATATGTATTCTTTCCTCTATGCTTGCCTATTTGTAGCTCGTCAATAGTTCCATTCTTTGCGAGGATATTCTTTTCTAATTCGATTAATTTTGAATTTTGCTCAGACTCGTTTATCCATAAATTCCACTTCCATACATCCTTTTTAGAAAGTGATTTTGCTAATGTATCCCTATCAAACGTCTGTTTGAGCATTTTACATCCTTTTAATGATTCGTAACTTCACGACTGTACAGCTAGCCTTATGATTTCTCAACAGAAAAACTATTAAATACTAAAAATTACTGTCTGGCACAACATAACTCACGTCTAGCCCAGACGTGAATGTTCAGTGTTATCCAAAATCGTCATCCTATCTCCTGTCACAGATAAAACCACAGGAGAATATCCATGACAACCCAATTACTATCTACAAAACAAGCTGCTGAATTCTTAGGCGTCAGCTGCTCTTTCCTTGAGAAAGACAGGTGGCGCGGTGCAAGAATTCCATTCATTCGCTTAGCAAATCGGGCTATTCGTTATCGCATGTCTGATCTCGAAGCATATATCGAATCTCAGCTTATGCACTCAACTTCTAACTACGTAAGTCGGGAGGTTTAAATGCATAACTTCCTCAAATCCAGTACTACCGAGTTAAAGAATTATCCCGTTACGTTAACGGGTGTAATTTCCGTTAACGGGATTTATGCCTACTCTGATTCCGTTAACGGGTTCAAGCCCGTTAACGGAGAAGTTATTTGTCAGAATTGCGGAGGGTTCTGTTATGTCAGTTTCTAACCCCGCATTTCGGTTAACGGAAGTTACTGCCTCCTATCGCTATATTAACGGCAAACAATTAACGGATGAAGAATTGACAATACTTACGTCAATGAACGAAAAATATGCTCATTCTGTTGCCGGAAATAAGCATGTCATCGTAACGATAAAACTGGATGCTACAAATCATAAATTCGTTGGCTTAGAACCTATATCGGAGTTCCGAAATCATTTTCTTCACGAATCTAAAGTAGCAGGGTTAAACAGAGGAGTAGCTTGGCTGCAATGGAGTGGAAAACGATTTTTCCCGGGTGGGCTTGGCTATTACCCAAATGAGCAGGAATGTCCTTTAAACAAATTGAATATGTTTCTTGGGTTTGCAGTTGAACCACTTTTTGGAGATGTACAACCATATATCAATCACGTTCAACAAGTTATTGCAAATGGTGACCTGGCAATTGCCGACTACATACTCGACTTTCTTGCTCACTTAATACAGAAACCATACGAAAAGCCATCTGTCGCTATTGTGATGAAGTCTGAACAGGGCGCTGGTAAAGGCTCGTTAATGAAACCTCTACAGCAAATGCTAGGATCTAACTTTGCACAAACTAACGGTGCCTATCTCGTTACGGGAAGATTCAATACAGCGCTATGTAATAAGTTAGTTGTATTTGCAGATGAAGTGGATTTAACTCACAATAAAACAGCAGATAAATTAAAAGCGATAATCAGTGAGGATACCGTATTCCTTGAACAGAAAGGGATTGATCCAGTTGTTTTCCCTAACTACGCCAGGCTGATTTTTGCGAGTAATCACGAGACAGTCCTTAAAGCCGGACGTTCTGAACGAAGATACTTAGTTTTAGAACCATCATCACATGTTGCTCAGGATAAAGAATACTTTAATCAATTTTATGACTGGTTAAACAATAACGGGGCATCCCACCTACTCTACTTTCTACTTAAACGAGATATTACAGGCTTTGATCCCCGCAGAGCACCGGTCACAGATGCCTTAAAACAGGAAATACTCTCAAACCTTTCAATAATGGATGAATATATTCTTCACGAGTTGCAAAAAGAGCTTCCATTTGGCGCTCCCAGAGCTACACCTGAAGATGTCAGACTAAGGTTAGAGGATTACCTCGCAATGCGTAATTTGGCCCCAGAGTCAGAGCCACAGCTCAGATCTAAAATTGGTAAAGCACTTCAACGTTTAAACGCACTTAAAACCGGAAAAAGAGGTGTGAATTTGATGTATCAATTTCCAGAACCTAAGGAAATGAGACTCCAATTTGCCAAGAAGCTTGGTGTACATCCTGATGATCTCTTTTAACTGTTTTACCTGTCCTACCTGTACCCGAGTTGGGACAGGTGGGACAGGTTAAGTGCGATTTTTTATAATCTACGCTTTATCAAATGCCTTTTTGAAGTTCTTGGCTTGCTGGTGAAAGCGAATATGTTCTGGATGCTTTAACTTACGTCTTGTGCTGTATTTGGGCGTGATAAAACCCCAATCCGCTCTTTTAGAAAAGTAGATAACATAATCAATATTATCTTCTTTATTCCACTGAGGGAACACAACTATATTTTCGTCGCTAGAATCCACAGATTTGACTTGAATTCGATAATAATGATTTCCATCTGAAATGAGTACGTCCGTCTTGGCACCATGATCGACAGCCGGAGTAAAAACTTCCCATCCATCACGCTGTAACCAAGTACTGACGAGTTGTTCAAACGAGGTATTTTCGTAATATTTACGAGCTTCTTTAGATATTAATTTAGATTTAATTGGCATTGAAATAGAGTTCCAAATCACCTGAAGCACTCTTGGTCGGGGTGTTCAGCGCCTATCAGCATTAGGGCTGATACGCAATTTGGACCTACAAAACAAGCTTGTGCTTGAATCTCTAAAACAATGGAAGGCCATTCCTGCTGCCTATGCTCATGTAACTACAGCATTAATGATTCGACGTCCTGTGGACGGTAAGTCAGATTAAATGTTCCGTATTAATATAATAGACATACTGAATGGACGCAACTGTCCATTATAAATGTCTACTATACGTCTACAATGACAATTTATTTTTAGTTTTGTTAGTGCGTACTATCGACATAAGAAATGGTGCCCGGGGCCGGACTTGAACCGGCACGCTGTTACCAGCGAGGGATTTTAAATCCCTTGTGTCTACCAATTTCACCACCCGGGCTTGGGTTGCACTGATGTGCTGGTGTGGGCTGGTCGCCCGAAGTAATGGAGGCGGAACCCGGAGTCGAACCGAGATCCACGGATTTGCAATCCGCTGCATAGCCATTCTGCCATTCCGCCACTGTTGCGTAACAACTCAAGGCTAAACCTTATTTATAACGCAAACCATTCGAGAATTTGGAGCGGGAAACGAGACTCGAACTCGCGACCCCAACCTTGGCAAGGTTGTGCTCTACCAACTGAGCTATTCCCGCTTCGAATGTGGGAGGCATTCTACCTGCCCAAGGAAAAGTGTCAACTACAAAAAATGCCTTTCGCTGCCTTTTTAATCAAAAAAAGTTTGTTTGCTTAGAATTCGGTCATTTCGGTTTAAAATCAGCCTTTTCGCTGCTCAGGATTTGCCCGACAGGTGTGGCCAAGCCGCTTTTGTATAGCTCACCATTGACCAAACAGACAACACGGTTGCGATATAAAGCAGGCCATAACCAAGGCTTACCCAATAAATTGGGAAACCCATAAACGTCTCCAAGCCAGAAAGTAATCCGATCAATGCTAACATTTGTGCAGTGGTCTTGGCTTTGCCAATAAATGACACCTGGACCGTGTCACGTACACCTTGCGATCCCATCCACTCTCGCAGTGCAGAAACATAAATTTCTCTTATCAGGAGCAAAATGGCTGGAATGGTAATAAACACCGAATCATAGGTATGAGTGATCATGAGCAGTGCAGCAGCAACAATGAGTTTATCCGCTACAGGATCTAAAAACGCGCCAAACGGCGTAGATTGTTCTAATTTACGGGCCAGATAGCCGTCAAACCAATCGGTGATCGCTGCAAACCAGAAAATAAATGCACCAGCTTCATGCGCCCAGCGCCAATCGAGAAAATACACACATACAAATACGGGGATAAGAATTACCCTAATCAGGGTAATAACGTTTGGGATTGTCCACATACACAACTCAGGGGGTGCTCCTTATTATTTGACCGTATTGTCACACGATACGTCACATTAAGGAAGTTTGAATCAAACGGGCGTTCTTTTCTGAGGCTTAATTGTGTAAATGATCATAGATGATGTCGGCAAGATCCTCACTGATACCCGGTACACTGGCTATTTCACCTTTGCTTGCTTTTTTCAGGCCTTGTAATCCTCCCATATATTTGATCAGGGATTGACGTCGCTTGGCACCAATACCAGGAATAGATTCGAGAGTGCTAGTCGTTTTTACTTTTTGCCGGCGATTGCGGTGACCAGAAATGGCAAATCGGTGAGACTCATCGCGGATATGCTGAATTAAGTGCAGCGCAGGTCGATCTGCATTCATAGGAATGGTGTCATGGGTATCTGCCAGAATTAACGTTTCCAGGCCAGGCTTACGCGTTGTGCCTTTGGCAACACCAATTAACAATGGTTTTTTGTCGTGGGGCCATTCCTCGAAGAACTGCTCAGCCTGAGACAACTGCCCTTTTCCCCCGTCGATAAACAGAATATCGGGGATCTTCTCGGCATCCTGCACATTTTTATAACGCCGGGCCAGTGCCTGCGCCATAGCAGCATAGTCATCTCCCGGCGTAATACCGTCGATGTTGTAGCGACGATAATCGCTTTTCAACGGCCCTTCCCTGTTAAACACAACACAGGAGGCAACGGTTTGCTGACCAGAGGTATGGCTGATGTCAAAACACTCCATACGCTGGATAGGGTTTTCCCACTCTAAAGCGGCTTCCAGGTCGATGTAGCGTGCGAAAACAGATTTTTGCTGGCCGTATTGCGCTTCAAGTGCATTCAGCGCATTCGCCTGCGCTAATTGTAAATATTGTCGCTTTTCTTCTCGCGCACCTTTGAACAATTTCACGCGATGATTGGCTTCCTGACTCAACAAATCCGCTATGGCAGTTTCATCACTTAATGCTTTGGGTAAGACAATTTGTTTAGGGATGACCTTGTTCCCAGCCAAATAGAATTGAAGCAGAAACGCTTCGAAGATTTCATCTTCTGTAGCCGTAGAGGGTACCTTGGGAAAAAAGGCTTTGCTTCCCAAAAGCTGGCTATCGCGAATAAACATCACCTGAATACACGCCATGCTTCCTTTGAAGGCAAACCCGAAGATATCCATTTCATCCTGGGTACCCGCTACCCACTGTCTTTCCTGTACTTTTCGCAATGCGTTGATCTGGTCGCGATAACGGGCTGCGGCTTCAAAATTAAGCTGCTCGCTGGCCTTCTCCATTTTCTCTACCAGCGAGTTAATAACCTGCTGATTTTTGCCTTTCAGAAACAGTCTTACCCACTGTACTTGCTCGGCGTATTCGTCGTCAGATACATAGCCTTTTACGCAAGGCGCGGAACATCGCTGCATTTGATACTGCAGGCAAGGTCGGCTGCGGGCACGGTAATAGCTGTCTTCACACTGACGAACCGGGAAAAGCTTCTGCATTGAACGCAAACTTTCGCGCACCGCCCATGCACTTGGGTACGGGCCAAAATATTCGCCTTTCTTTTTTTGAGGCCCGCGATGAAACGACAACCTTGGGTGTTCGTGATCAGACAGAAAAATAAACGGATACGATTTATCGTCGCGTAATAACACGTTGTAGCGCGGACGATACTTTTTGATGAAGTTATTTTCCAGCAAAAACGCTTCGGTTTCGCTGTTCACTACCGTGACGTCCATCTGCGCGATCTGGCTTACCAGAGCTTTGGTTTTTGGGTTGTCGACGGTTTGTTTGAAATAACTGGAGACGCGCTTCTTAAGGTTTTTGGCCTTACCCACGTAAATAACGTCACCAGCCTCGTTATACATGCGGTACACGCCAGGCTGGTGAGTGAGTGTTTTCAGAAACGCTGAAGCGTCAAACTGGCTCATTAATTCAGGTATTAGGCCAAATCAATCAGCTTATGACGTAACGCCAAATGCGTTAACTCGACGTCAGTACTGATATCAAGCTTATCGAACAAGCGATATCGGTAGGTGTTGACTGTTTTTGTAGCAATGTGAAGCTGTTCTGCTATGTCCGGCACTTTCTGACCGCGGGTAATGCGCATCGCAATGTCCAGTTCTCTGCCCGACAAGTCGGTAAACGGATTATCATTATCCGGCATTAACTTGCTCATAGCAATACGCTGAGCGATTTCAGGACTCAGGTACTTCTGCCCTGCAGCTACTTTGTAGATAGCGTCAATCATCTCTTTTGACTCGGCATCCTTGGTCAAAAACCCAAATGCTCCAGCCTGGATAACCTGCATAGGAATCGGGTCTTCTTTCTGCATTGATAAGCCGATCACGCGGATGTTCTCACCAATACGTAAAATCTGACGCGTCGCTTCAAATCCGCCCATCCCGGGCATATTCAAATCCATAAGCACCACATCCGGTGCATATTTACGGCAATATTTTACAGCTTCTTCGCCGTCTTTTGCTTCACACACAATTGAAAAATCAACCACATCTTCAAGGATGCGTTTGATACCTGTTCTCACCAGGTCATGATCATCAACTAATGCAATTTTGATCATGTGAATCTCACTTTGGCTATTTATAGTCGTTATTTGGAACTGTCCAACACCCTGCCCGCCTGACTACTGCGCGAGCAAATTGCACCTATTCCTGTGCCTAACGCTCATAATAATCAATATTAACAACGAAGGTAAGTGTTTAAGTTAGGTAAATTAAATTTTAATGTAACCGGTAGACATTTTGGTAATGAAGTCAACTCTGTACCGCGTGTTTAGGCTGCTAAACACGTGAATAACAATGCTTCATTCAACCTATTCGTTTGAGCGCTGTTTCGCAGGCAATAAAAAACCCGCAACAATGTGCGGGTTTCTTAAATATGGCGGAGAGTGAGGGATTCGAACCCCCGGAAGGTTTGACCCTTCGCTTGATTTCAAGTCAAGTGCATTCAACCGGACTCTGCCAACTCTCCTGAGTTGCTGCGTATCTTAATGATATTTTTGGTGCTGTAAAGGGAAACTTTAACAAACTGAATCGTTTGGTTATAAAACCGTCATAATTAATCGATTTAGGTATTAACTGATTAAAACGAATCCAGTTGCAAAACACATCCGCGTTTTTGTATAGCTTTATTTGTTCGGGCTTGGCGAATATAGATGTGTCTGAGCCAGTAATTGAATCAGAGTTTATTCGCAGGCAATAAAAAACCCGCAACAATGTGCGGGTTTCCTGAATATGGCGGAGAGTGAGGGATTCGAACCCCCGGAAGGTTTGACCCTTCGCTTGATTTCAAGTCAAGTGCATTCAACCGGACTCTGCCAACTCTCCGTGAAGTGATGCGAATCTTAATGATATTTTTGGACCTGTAAAGTGTTATTTTGCATTTCGCCCACTGTTTGCCTGAGATTTATGCAAATCTACACATTAATTTACGATCATAGCTAAAAAGTAAACAATTCATTACTTTGATAGTCATTAGCTATTGAAATTCGGAACTAAAACCCATACAAATGCACTAAACTATAGCGTAATATGGTTTGCAACTTAGTTAGGTCTATCCTATTGGAGGAAACAATGGATAATCGTTCGGTGTATACCAGTACATCCAGTCAGTCGGTTCTGGAAACCAACAAAGTACTTCGTAATACTTACATGCTGCTCGGCATGACGCTGTTGTTCAGCGCAGTGTGTGCAGCGGTTACTATGGCTATAGGTATTTCACCTATGGTGTCGTTACTGATGACCATCGGTGCATTCATTACTTTATTCGTTGTTCATAAAAAAGCAGATTCCGCTTCAGGCATCTATTGGATTTTCGCTTTCACCGGTCTGATGGGCGGCTCGTTAGGCTACACGCTAAACTTCTACCTTGGCGTTGCGGGACCTGGCCTTATCATGGAAGCTCTGGGTGGCACAGCCCTTATCTTCTTCGCGCTGTCTGCTTACGCCTTGACCACTAAGAAAGACTTCTCCTTCATGGGAGGCTTCTTGAGCATTGGTATCCTGGTTGTTCTGGTTGCGGCAATCGCGAACATTTTCTTCGCAGTACCTGCTGTTCACCTGGCTATTAGCTCAGCAATCGTGTTCCTGATGTCTGGTTTCATTTTGTATGACACCAGCCGCATCATTCACGGCGGTGAAACTAACTACATCCGTGCAACGGTTGGCTTGTACCTGAACATCTACAACATCTTCGTATCACTGCTACACATCCTGGGTGTGTTCGGTGGCGACGATTAATATTCGTTAGTAACAGCTTAACGAGAAAACACCCCGTTAAGGGGTGTTTTTGTTTATTATGACGACAACTTCTGTGCTGATTACCTGTTCACCTGAAGCGCTGAATACCAG
>Ga0209379_10001542_pt1 | contig 14977 bp, 15 predicted proteins | sample tdDd001_FD_187124 | JGI IMG/M metagenome (GOLD analysis project Ga0209379, IMG submission 187124) | Marine sediment microbial communities from the Atlantic coast under amendment with organic carbon and nitrate - tdDd00.1 (SPAdes)... | ecosystem: Environmental > Aquatic > Marine > Coastal >...
TGCAGAAAGTCGCCAAGTGGCGACTGCTTGAAGCTCGCAAGCGAGATTTGGCCTTGAATTTTATCGTGAAAGAGCTGCACCTGTGGAAACTGGCTCGCTATGACATTAGATCCAAGGCAGTAATGGCTAAAGAAGGCTTCGATAGTATGGAAATCCAGCGCCATGCAAATCGTTTATTGAAAATAGTTTATGACGCTGATGATATCTCTCCCCAGCAGTATCCGGAAAAAATTGTCCGTCTTGTCGATTTGACCGGCTATAAACAGTTGGTGAAGCGGATAAAAGATGAGATCGGCAAGGTTGAAAAAGAAACGGGTCTCGCACCGGAGTTTTTGGCCTCCAAAAAGCAGATTAATCAGCTGATCTCGTGGGCCTGGAACAAGCAAAGGCCTGCAGATGATTTACCTGACATGCTGAAGAACTGGCGTAAGGGTCTATTTGAAGAGCGTGTATTACCTTTGTTGGATAGGTAACTTATTTTAGTCTGACATAAACGATAAAAAAGCCCCGGCGCATTTGCCGGGGCTTTTCTTTTGACACAAAAAGTTACTTGTCTTCATCCGGCAGTGTGACATTGAGTTCTAGAACAGACAAGTCTTCCTCTTTCTGATCTAGGTTGACACTGACTTGTTCCGGGGTGATCTCGACGTATTTGCGGATCACATCAAGAATGTCTTGCTTTAGCTGCGGCAGATAGCTAGGCGTGCTTTGGTTGGCAGTACGCCTTTCGGCAACGATAATCTGTAGCCTTTCCTTTGCTACACTCGCTGTCGTTGGTTTCTTAGGGCGGAAGAACTCTAGCAAAGCCATAGTGATTTAGCCTCCAAATAAGCGTTTAAGGAAGCCTTTTTTCTCTTCCTCTAAGAAACGGAACGGGCGATCTTCGCCCAGCAGGCGGCCAACAGTATCTTCATAGGCTGTTCCTGCATCAGAATCCTTGTCAAAAATAACAGGTTCACCCTTATTTGAAGCATTCAGAACTGCCTGGCTTTCGGGGATGACACCTAGTAGCGGAATATGTAGGATTTCTTCCACATCTCCGACGCTCAGCATTTCACCCAAGGTAACACGAGCCGGGTTGTAGCGGGTAAGCAGCAAATGCGTTTTAACTGGCTCTAGGGTTTGTTCTGCCCGGCGTGACTTCGAGTCGAGAATACCCAAAATACGGTCAGAGTCTCGTACTGAAGAGACTTCCGGGTTAGTTGTTACAATAGCTTCGTCGGCAAAGTAAAGGGCCATTTGGGCGCCCGTTTCAATGCCTGCTGGTGAATCGCAGATGATAAAGTCAAAGCCCATATCAGTAAGATCATTCAGAACACGTTCAACACCTTCTTGGCTGAGGGCATCTTTGTCACGTGTTTGTGATGCTGGAAGCACGAATAAGTTATCAACGCGCTTGTCTTTGATCAGAGCCTGATTCAGGTTGGCTTCACCGTTAATCACATTAACAAAATCATATACGACACGGCGCTCACAACCCATGATCAGGTCAAGGTTACGCAGGCCGATATCAAAATCAATGACTGCAGTTTTCTTGCCGCTTAAGGCAAGGCCTGATGCGATAGCTGCACTGGAGGTTGTTTTACCAACGCCACCTTTCCCCGAGGTAACAACGATAATACGTGCCATCTATTAATTCCTTATCAAACGTTATAAAGCCAAATGCTCTATGTTTAAATTATTTTCAGCAAGTGAGATAACGACACCTTTACCCCAGAACTCAGCTTCGATTTTATCACTTAGCCAGTAGTTTCCGGCAATGGAAATTAGTTCAGATTGCAAATTCTGACAAAAAATTCGTGCTTGCTGCTGGCCACTGGCTCCGGCAATCGCTCGGCCACGCATTGTGCCATATATATGGATGCAGCCATCAGCAATAATTTCCGCGCCGGCACTGACATGATTCATTATCACAAGATCACAGTTTTTCGCATAGATTTGCTGGCCTGAGCGGACTGGCGTGCGGATGATCTTGGTTGGTTCCATCGCGGTCTCAGCCGCTTTGTTTTGCCGTGCTGCATTCATGATAGCAAACCCGGCACGCTTTGCCTGAGTTTGAAGGTGAGTATTTTTACAGCCACTGATCCCGACAGGGATCATTCCTGCATTTTGTACTTCTGATTTTAACGTGTTGAAATCGATGCTATCGCCAGCTTGGCTGATGTCGATTACAACAGGCGCAGCGGCGAAAAAATTTGGCGCCTGATTGACTTTCTCTTTTAAGAAGTCGGTCGCCTTTTCGATGTCCCCGTCAACTAGATGCAGGGCCGAGAGCGTGAAAGAGCTCCCTTTAAGTTCTGCTGTTTTTGCCATACTCATTCAATGACTGTCGCTTAATTAGCCGTTAGGGTACGTTATCACATAGATACTTGCATGTTATATTCCCAAGGGTATATCAGCAAGCTATCCTTGCGTTAGCGTTGGAAATTCAGACAAGCATCCCATCTGCATCGCTCTATGCTGGCTATCTGTGGGAATGATTTCGCAAAATTGCGGTCTGAATTAGATGAAAGCTTTAACTAACAGGCTATTTTTGATGTTTTGTGCAATTTACAAAAGCTCTAAAAAAGAAAATACATATCTATATATCAATACGAAAGATGACTTTTCAGAGGTTCCTGAGAGTCTAATGGCAACGTTTGGTACTCCTCAGTTTGTGATGGTACTAAACCTTGATAATGGACGTAAATTAGCACTGGCTGATGTGGAGAAGGTAAAAGAAGCTCTGGGTACAATTGGCTATTACCTGCAGGTGCCACCACCAGTAACGAATTTGCTTGAAGAGTATAAGGCTGAGAAAGCCGAAAGAAATGCATAAAGGGTAACTATGCGTAAGAGATTGATGTCGGTCCTGGTGGCCATAGGTTTAGGGATCTCATCGTCGGTGTTGGCTGCCGATGCTGGGTTTGACGAATATGTACTCGGGCTGAAAGCAGAAGCACGGGAAAATGGAATTTCAGAGTCGATAATCAACTCTGCCTTTGACGGTATTGAATTTACCGAACGTGCAGTTAAGGCTGATAAAAATCAGCCTGAAAAAAAACTGACCCTAGATGAATATATCCCAAGAGCGGTTCCTGATTGGAAAGTAGAGCAAGCAAACCAATTATACCGGAAGCATAAAGAGGCTCTGGATGAAATTGGTAAGCAACTGGGTGTTCAGCCACGGTTTATTGTTGCTTTATGGGGTGTTGAAAGTAATTTTGGGCGCTTAACGGGAAATTATAATGTGATTGAAGCATTGTCGACATTAGCTTATGAAGGGCGCCGAGAGGCTTTTTTCCGTAATCAAGTAATGGCGGCATTAGAAATTTTGAATGCTGGTCATATCACCCCAAGCAAGATGAAAGGTTCTTGGGCCGGAGCTATGGGGCAGCCTCAGTTTATGCCGACCTCATTCTTAGCCTATGCAGTCGACGGTAATAATGATGGTCGTATTGATATTTGGAACACTGAGGTTGATGTCTTTGCCTCGGCAGCCAATTATCTGAATAAGTCAGGGTGGGATGATAAATATACCTGGGGACGGCAGGTAAAAATACCGAGTAGTATAAATGAATCACTATTGGGTATTGAAAAGGATAAAGGCCGCTCTTTGGCTGAATGGCAACAGTTAGGTATTAGAAGATTAAATGGGCAATCATTACCCAAGGTAGATATTAAAGCCTGGCTTATTCAACCGGATGATAATCACGGCAGGGCATACTTGATATATGGTAATTATCAGACACTGTTAAAGTGGAATCGGTCGCATTATTTCGCCCTTGCTGTTAGCCATTTGGCTGATAAAATTCGATAAGGAACAAATGAAAAAAAACCAGACACAGTGTCTGGTTTTTTTATCTTTCTAGATTTTGTTGAACACTGAAATCCTCACTCCTAGAGGGTCTGAGTTAAAATGGTGCCAGTGGGCTAAGCCCAAGAAAATAGCGATAGGAATGGCTTTTATTTGAAGTGGTACTGGGCTTGGAATTGCCTTTAAGGCCAGCTGTGCTTGGCTTCGATGTTTGTTAGCAAGTACTAATTTCAATCGTTATATCATGATATGGCACTTAGGTTTATCGCTAAGTAATTTTTGGTGAACGAAGACTTTGAGGCGGTATGGATATATTGAGCTGATCATTTATTTACTGAATGGCCTTTGCATCTGGGAGCTAAAAGGTATAAAAAAGCCCGGTAATATTACCGGGCTTTTGTTCAGCTTATATTCAGCAATTATTCGATTTCAAACTCTTCTAGAGCTTTGCCATCATCAAGCGCTTTTTTCAGGGCACTTGGAGTACGGCCTTGGCCAGTCCAAGTTTTTTCTTCGCCATTTTCATCGATGAATTTATATTTAGCAGGACGAGCAGCTCGTTTTGCTTTAGGTGCTTTGCCTAGAGTTGCTAGTAATTCTTCTGGGTCGATGCCGTCAGCTAGAAGCATTTCACGGTACTGAGCCAGTTTCTCGTTACGTTCGTTTTCTTTAGCACGCTCTTCAGCTTCTGCTTCTTCACGTTCACTAACGACAGTTTGTAGTTTCTCAAGAGCTTCTTGTAGTTGTTCTAGAGTATATTCACGAGAAAGTGCGCGAAGACTACGAAGGTTTAACAGCGCTTTCATTGCATCAGACATTTTTAATTTCCTGTTGGCCTAAAACTATTTTAAATAATAATAGCAGTCACAAATCAATAATTGCAATAATAATACTTTTAATACCCTGATGCCAAATAAAATATCTACTCGATAATTATTTTTTTTCTAATTTGCTTCAAAGAATCTCATTTGTAATAACGGCGAATCCATGCAGTTAGTGCAATTAATCGTGGTGTTGCGGAATCAGACTGATTAATTAAGTGCGTTCTATTTCATATTGAAGGGGGTATAGATAGTTATTATTTGGTTGTTTTTTCAACGAACGAGCAAGATTATTCACTATTCGTGTTAATTTTTTCATCGTAACTTGTTGCAAATGCATCGCTATTCCGTAGAATTAGTCATTCCTTGACTAAGGGTAGAGGCGCATTGTCTATAAGTAGCAGGTTGGAGGGTGATTCCTTTGATGATCTGCAAAAGGAGCCAATGCCGAAGTAAGATAAGGCCATCATGCCTTCTTGCTGGGGTTGTTACCGAATAGGGGCAACACTGCCATAGTATATAATTACATTAACTATGGAGCGCTACTGTGGGGTCGGAATAGGTAACATCCTTTTCTTATGCTCTTTCCTCGCGACATTGTCGTGTTCAGCAGTAGATCTCCAACCAGATTGGTTGTAGTAGAGATCATGAACATTGTAGATTTTTCCCATTCGTCCATTTCGCTTTTGCCGCCATTAGTGGCATTAGGCTTGGCAATTCTAACCCGCCGCGTATTGGTTTCATTAGGCGTCGGAGTCCTTCTTGGCTCATTGTTACTGACAGATTTTTCCTTCGGTGCGACTGCGGAATATATCGGCAGTACAGTGAAAGGTCTTTTCATTGATGATGGTGCGATCAATAGCTGGAATATGAGCATTGTCGCTTTCCTTGTTTTGTTGGGAATGATGACGGCATTGTTAACCCTGTCTGGCGGTACCCGTGCTTTCGCTGAATGGGCGCAAACAAAAATAAAGAGTAAGCGAGGTGCCAAGTTATTGGCTGCTTTCTTGGGCGTGTTTATCTTTGTTGATGACTATTTTAATAGCTTGGCTGTGGGATCTATTTCTCGTCCGGTTACCGACCGTTTTTATGTTTCCCGCGCTAAACTTGCCTATATTCTCGATTCGACTGCAGCCCCGATGTGTGTGTTGATGCCAGCTTCAAGCTGGGGTGCTTATATTATTACGCTTATTGGCGGTATTTTGGTATCGCATGGCATAACGGAATATTCAGCGTTAAGTGCATTTGTTCAGCTTGCACCCATGAACTTCTACGCTGTCTTTGCTTTATTAATGGTGTTTGTTGTTGCTTGGTTCCAGCTAGATATTGGTGCAATGAAGAAGCATGAGCTGCAGGCTAGTCATGGCCACGGTTTTGATGAAGGTGGCGATGACAGCCAGGCAAAAGATCTTAATGATGAGCTGGAAATAGAAGAGAGCGAAAATGGCCGCGTGTTTGATTTGATCATGCCGATTGTCGTGCTGATTTTCTCGACCTTCTTCTTTATGCTCTTCACCGGTTACCAAGTTTTGGCTGCCGATGGTATTGCGTTCAATATTTTAGGCGCGTTCGAGAATACCGATGTAGGTATGTCACTGGTATACGGCGGTATTGTCGGCTTGTTGGCTGCGATCGTGCCAGTGTTGCGCCAACGCCTACCGATGGCAGATGTTGCAAACACGCTGTGGATTGGCGCGAAGTCGATGTTTGGTGCCATCCTTATTTTACTGTTTGCATGGAGTATCGGTAGTGTGATCAGCGATATGGCAACGGGTAAATACCTGTCGACGCTGGTGCAGGGCAATATCAACCCGATGCTACTTCCGGCAATCTTGTTCTTGCTGGCAGGTCTGATGGCATTCTCGACCGGTACGTCTTGGGGCACATTTGGTATCATGCTGCCTATCGCTGGTGATTTGGCGGCGGCTACCGAAATTTCTCTGATGCTACCAATGCTGGGTGCTGTATTGGCAGGCTCGGTGTTTGGTGATCACTGTTCCCCGATCTCGGATACCACTATTCTGTCTTCGACCGGTGCACGCTGTCACCATATCGACCACGTTGCTACCCAGCTGCCATACGCAGTGGCTGTGGCGTTTGTATCGACAGTCGGCTTCTTGGTACTTGGCCTGACTAGCTCAATGGCTGTGGCGTTTATGGCTGCGACGATCACCTTTATTCTGGTCTGCCTGCTGCTGATGTGGTTGTCTCGTCGCCCGACAGAGTTAGCTGCGAAGTAGAAAAGCTAATAGAATATTGATTCTGATTTAATTGAAAGCCTGCAATATGATTGCAGGCTTTTTTATTCCGCTTGGGTACGCATTTGTTATCTTTTGATTGACCCTGATACTTTCAATTCAGAGCCATTTTCTGTAGCATTTCGGCAGTTTTTTTGCGCTTGGACGGGGAGCCTTATGGCCCAGATGTATTTCTATTACTCGGCAATGAATGCGGGTAAGTCGACGACGTTACTACAGTCATCTTTCAATTATCGTGAGCGTGGTATGACACCGGTAATTTTTACCGCTTCTATCGATAACCGATATGGCAAAGGAAAGGTGAGTTCACGTATAGGTCTACAAGAAGACGCTGAGCTATTTAATGCGAAAGATGACCTGTATCGTAAACTTCAGGATATGTATGCAACCGGTAAAATTGATTGCGTACTGATTGATGAATGTCAGTTCTTAACCAAAGAGCAGGTTTATCAGCTGACGGAAGTGGTTGATAAAATGCATATCCCAGTGTTGTGCTATGGTCTTCGCAGTGATTTTCGTGGTGAGTTGTTCGAGGGAAGCAAGTACCTGCTGTCATGGGCGGACAAATTGGTTGAGCTGAAAACAATTTGCCATTGTGGCCGTAAAGCCAATATGGTGATCCGTCAAGATGAGACTGGCCGTGCTATTGCTGATGGCGATCAGGTGGAAATTGGCGGTAATGATCGCTACGTCTCTGTTTGCCGCAAGCATTATAAAGAAGCTCTAGGCTGTTAATATCAGTCTGAGTAGGCAGAAGCCATGAAATAACGAGTTAACTCGAAATAAAAAGCCTGAGTGATTTCACTCAGGCTTTGCTGCATTTAGAGCCGTTACTTATCTTGGCGATATTTCCGGGCTATTTATGACGCTCTTGAAGCTTGGCTGTGACATCTGACAGGGATAAGCCCTGATCCTGAAGCAATACAATCAAGTGATAGATCAAATCCGCAGATTCACAGACTAACTCCTTCTTGTCACCCGACGTTGCCGCAAGCGCGACTTCAACACCTTCTTCGCCCACTTTTTGCGAAATACGCTTGGTACCACGGGCATAGAGGCTGGCAGTGTAAGAGGATTCTGGATCGGCATCTTTACGAGCAGCCAGGATCTGCTCAAGTTGATGAAGGAACACCAAGGCAGGCTGCTCATCCTGTCCTTCGATTGTGCTATCGCTATCAAAACAGGTTGCTGTGCCCAGGTGGCAAGTAGGACCTACCGGGTTTACCTTTACCAGCAACGTATCTTGATCGCAATCTAGCCTGATACTCTTGAGCTGAAGTACGTTGCCAGAGGTTTCCCCTTTGGTCCACAGGCGGTTTTTGGTTCGCGACCAAAACGTTACCTGCTTAGTTTCCAGGGTTTTATTAAGTGCCTCGTCATTCATATATCCCAGCATCAGCACTTGGCCGCTGGTATTGTCCTGAACGATGGCCGGCACCAATCCGTCTACTTTTTCCCAATTTATATTCGTTGCTAGGCTCATAGTCGGATCTCCACGTCCTGTTGTTTCAAATACTGCTTAAGCTCGCCGATATTGATGATTTGCTTGTGGAAGACAGAAGCGGCGAGGGCACCGTCTACATTGGCTCTGTTGAAAGCATCAGCGAAATGCACCATTTCACCTGCACCGCCAGAAGCAATCAATGGCACATGGCAGACTTCGCGTACCATGTTTAGCTGAGTCAGATCATAACCGTTTCGTACACCGTCCTGATTCATCATATTGAGCACTATCTCACCGGCACCACGTCGCTGCACCTCTTGTACCCAGTCACGGGTTTCCCACTGGGTTGCTTTGGTACGTGTCTCATCACCGGTAAACTGATACACCTGATATTTACCGGTATCGGCATCGAAGTAGGAATCGATACCGACGACAATACATTGCACACCAAACTTATCGGCAAGGTCGGTGATCAGCGCCGGGTTGGCCAGTGCTGGTGAGTTGATAGAGACTTTGTCGGCACCAAACTGCAGGATCCGGCTAGCATCTTCAGCAGACTTAATACCTCCGGCGACGCAAAATGGAATATCGATCACTTCTGCTACTCGGGCAACCCAGCTTTTATCAACGACACGGCCATCGCTTGAGGCTGTGATATCGTAGAACACCAGCTCATCGGCACCCTCTTCGGCATAGCGCTTGGCCAGAGGCACAATATCACCGATGATTTCGTGATTGCGGAACTGAACACCTTTTACGACCTGTCCGTCACGGACATCTAAACAAGGAACGATTCGTCTTGCTAGCATGCTGTTACTCCTTGCTTGTTAGCTATTCCAGCACTGAAAGGCTTCTTCAGCGCTGAATTTTCCGTCGAGCAGAGCCCGGCCGACAATAACACCTGCCACGCCGCTCCCCTTTAGGGCTTCAATATCTTTCAGGCCGCCAATACCACCCGAAGATTGAAACTGTACTTGCGGATACTGGGCACATAGGTCGACATATAATTCAACATTGGATCCTGCCAATGTGCCGTCACGGGAGATATCGGTACAGAGGACATGTTTCAAGCCAACGGTCAGAAAGTCATTCAGCAGTGCCTCTATGCTGACACCGGAATCTTCCTGCCAGCCTGAAATGGCAACATTGCGGTTTCCGTCCTTGTCTATGTTGACGTCGAGGGCCAGGACGATATGTTCCGGGCCGTATTTTTCCATCCAGCCTTTCACCAGCCCGGGCTGCTTCACGGCCGTTGAGCCAATAACCACGCGCTGGGCACCTGCTGCCAATAAGTCAGCAACGTCTTTTTCGGTTCGGACACCGCCGCCAATCTGTATGTTGGCGGGAGTGCTGGCAAGTAGCCGACTGATCAGACCCAGCTGGCGTGCAGATGTGTCTTTGGCTCCGGTTAGGTCAACCAGGTGAAGCCAATCTGCACCTGCCTGGTTGTAGCGTTTAAATTGCTCTGCGGGATCGACTTTGTATTCTGTGACTTGGCCGTAATCGCCCTGAAAAAGGCGAACAACCTGGCCGTTAATTAAATCGAGTGCGGGAATAATCATCCTAAGTCCTTTTGATGTGTTTCAGCTCACTGAATTAACAAGTCACATCTCTAAAAAGTTTTTGATAAGTTGGGCGCCGGCTTTGCTGGATCGTTCAGGGTGAAACTGCACCCCGTAATAATTACCGCTCTGGACAGCTGCGGTAAATGGTTGCCCATATTCACAGCGGGCGATGGTATAGCCGCCTTGCTCAGCACTCTTGGTGGAAACCGGCATGGCATAACTGTGAACGAAATAGAAGTAGCTACCCGCCGGGATATCGTTAAACAGCGGATGTCCTTCGGCCGGTGTGACGGTATTCCAGCCCATATGCGGCAGCGGCAGAGAACCGGTTTCCAGTTTCTTGATAGGGGCATCACACAGGCCAAGGCAAGGTACAAGCTCGGTACCACTCTGGCCTTGTTCTTCTGACAATTCGCCCAGTAGCTGCATTCCTAGGCAGATTCCCAACAACGGCTTGTCGACTTGCTTGACAAGTTCGACCAAGTCACGCTCCCGGAGGTTTTTCATTGCCTCGCTAGCGGTACCGACACCGGGTAAAAACAGCTTGTCGGCAGCCAATACAATGCTTGGCTCCTTGCTGACGTTAACGGTATAACCGAGGCGCTCGATGGCAAAGCGTACCGAAGAGACATTGGCACAGCCGGTATCGATAATGACGACTTTTTGGTTTTCGCTTGCCATTACAGTACTCCTTTACTGCTTGGTAGCTCGGAGCCTTCGACCCGGATTGCCTGGCGTAGCGTACGGCCAAAGGCTTTGAATAGGCTTTCGACAATGTGGTGATCATTGTCGCCGGTTGAAGACAGGTGCAGGGTGCAGGCTAGGGTGTCGGTAAGCGAGCGGAAGAAGTGCGAGACCATTTCGGTCGAAAGATCGCCGACTTGCTCGCGGCCGAACTTGGCATCGAATTTCAGGTAAGGGCGGCCGGATAGATCCAGCGCACACTGGGCCAGACATTCGTCCATTGGCAGACTGAAACCGAAACGGCCAATACCGCGCTTGTCGCCCAAGGCATTCTTAAGTGCCTGGCCGAGCGCCAATGCGGTATCTTCTATACTGTGGTGATCGTCAATGTGCAAATCCCCTTTGACGCTAAGTTCCATGCGGAAACCACCGTGGGTGGCAATTTGATCCAGCATGTGGTCGAAAAAACCAAGGCCAGTTTCGATTTTGTTGCCGCCAGTTTCATCAAGGTTAACTTTCACCCGGATGTCCGTTTCTTTGGTCGTACGTACTACTTCTGCGATCCTTGGGCTGGTGGTAAGATCTTTAACGATCTGTTGCCAGTTCATGCAACTCTCGTCGTCAGGCTGCGGATGGTACTGGATCCCGCGAATCGCCATATTCTCAGCCAACTGAAGATCGGTTTGACGATCGCCGATAACAGCCGAGGTGGCGAAATCGACTCGACCCTGTTGCAGGTAGCCTTTTACGAGGCCAAGCTTGGGCTTGCGGCAGCTGCAGTTGTCTTCATCGAAGTGCGGACAGATAAGGACATCGTCAAACTTCACGCCCTGTGACTCGAAGATCTCCATCATCATGTTCTGCGGTGCATCAAAATCTTGCTGGGGGTAGCTATCCGTTCCAAGGCCGTCCTGATTCGTTACCATCACGAGTTTGTATCCAGCGTCCTGTAACTGAAGCAGTGCCGGGATCACGAAAGGTTCAAGCTTCAGTTTATCCAGCCGATCAACTTGAAAGTCAACAGGGGGCTCGACAATCAGAGTGCCGTCACGGTCAATAAATAAAATCTTTTCCTTGCTCACAATGCTCTTCCTTTAATACTTAATTCTGGTTCAGTTGTTCGCGGATAAACGCCAGGGTTTTTTCACACTCATCGCGGTTGCCGATACTGATGCGAATACAGTTTTCTATCGGGGAGCGTCGCAAAATAATGCCATGCTCCCATAATGAGCCAAACAGAGCGTCTGCATCCGAAAACTTCACCAGCAGGTAGTTGCCGTAGCCATCATAGACAGTGACGCCTTCCAGCATGCCCAGTCCGGCCTGGAGGTAGGCCCGGTTTGCACTGAGATCGAGAACCTGAAACTTAGTTTTTGCCAACCCGGCAGGCGAGAGGGCCTGAACAGCAATATCTGTCACTGGTACCGGAACAGGGTAGGGGGCGATAACCTTGAGCAGTAGTTCAATGATTTCTGGGTTCGCCAGAGTGAATCCACATCTTAGCCCGGCCAAGGCAAAAGCTTTTGATAGCGTGCGCAGAATAACCAGATTCGGGTACTGGTTGAGTAGATCAACCGTAGATGCTTCCGGGCAGAAATCGATATAGGCTTCATCGACAACGACGAGCGCCTTGCTCGCTGTCATATCAAGCAGCGCCTCAATATCTTGGCGGTTGATCAAATTGCCTGTCGGGTTGTTCGGACTGCAGACAAAGATCAGCTTAACGGTGTCGATATTATCTCTGATTGTTGCGAGATCCAGTTGCCACTCCGCTGTCAGCGGTACTGTTTTGGTTTTGATATCAAACGTTTCTGCACTGATCGCATACATACCGTATGTTGGCGGACAGTACAGGATACTGTCCTGGTTCGGCTCGCAAAAGGCACGGATCAGGAGCTCTATACCTTCATCCGCCCCGCGGGAAGTGAGCACCTGCTCTTTTTTCACGTTAGCATAGTCGGCATAGGCCTGGATCAGCTCTTCCGGCTGGCACGTGCTGTAGCGGTTGAGGCGATTACACTTGATGTTGTATTCATTGGCGAAAGGGGATTCATTGGCATTGAGCCAGATATCACCACTGCCCCCGAGACGGCGCGCTGACTGATAGGGGGTCAGCTCTCGGACTGTTTTTCGCGCTAGCTTTGAAACGGTCATTACGATGCCTCCTTTGCTGCTGTCAGTGCGGCTTGTCGAGCCCGCAGTTTGTCTATTCGAATCGTCACGGCGCGTTTGTGGGCATCAAGACCTTCTGCCTCGGCGATAGTGACAACTGTCGGTGCTAACTGCTGAAGACCATCGGCACTTAGCTCTTGTACCGTCATCCGCTTGGTAAAATCGGCCAAGCCTAAGCTGGAGTAGGTTCGAGTATAGCCGTACGTCGGCAATACGTGGTTAGTGCCAGACGCGTAGTCGCCGACAGACTCTGGCGACCAGTCCCCTAGGAAGATGGAGCCTGCATTATCTAACAGTGGCACCAGTTCGCGTGGATTTCGAGTTTGGACTATCAGATGTTCAGGCCCATAGTGATTCGAGATAGAGATACACTGGGTTAGGGTATCGGCCACAATCAGTAAGCTCGCCCCGAGTGCTTGGCGAGCAATGTCAGCTCGAGGCAGTTCTATCAGCTGTTTCTGGATGGCATCGGCAACGCGATCGGCAATACTTGGTTCCGGCGTAACCAGTACAACCTGAGAATCTGGGCCGTGCTCGGCCTGGCTTAGCAGGTCGGCAGCAATGAAATCAGGATCGGCCGTGGCATCGGCAATAACTAATACCTCGGACGGACCGGCCGGCATATCGATGGCCGAGCCACGGAAGTCGTTGCTGACTTGGCGTTTGGCTTCGGTGACAAAGGCATTACCCGGGCCGAAAATTTTGTCTACCTTGGCCACTGATTCCGTTCCGTAGGCCATGGCGGCAACAGCCTGTGCACCTCCGACATTGTAAATCTCTGCAATACCGCACAGCTTGGCGACATACAAAATTTCATCGGCAATCGGTGGCGGCGAACACAGGACTGCCTGACGGCAGCCGGCAATTTGCGCCGGTACTCCCAGCATCAGAACGGTGGACGGCAATGGGGCACTGCCGCCTGGAATATATAGGCCAACAGAGTTAATTGGTCGTGTGACTTGCTCACACACTACGCCTGGCTGGGTTTCGACCCGAAGTGTTTTTTGCTTCTGTGCCTTGTGAAACGTTGCAATGTTGTCATAGGCTTGCTGAAGTGCTTGTTTCATTTCACCGCTTAGGCGAGCTGCTGCGGCATCCACTTCATTAGTGCTAACTTTAATCGCCTCCGGGCGAATTTTGTCAAATTTTTCAGTCAGATCTAAAAGAGCGTCGTCACCACGCTGGCGGACATCAGCAATCACGTCAGATACTATTGCCGTGATGTTGGCTCCTTCGGTGATTGCCGGACGCTGGAGTAATGATTCCTGCTGGTTATCGCTTAAAGATTGCCACACAACCGTTTTCATGGGGTTACTCCATCATCTTTTCAATAGGCAGTACTAGGATTGAACTAGCACCAAGCTCTTTTAGCTGTTCCATGGTTTCCCAGAACAGGTTTTCAGAACTGACAAGATGGACGGCAACGCGACTTTTATCAGCAGCAAGCGGCAAGACTGTTGGATCTTCGGCACCCGGTAGCAATGCTTTGATTTGATCCAGACATTCTGTTGGAGCATGCAGCATGATGTACTTCGATTCTTTGGCTTGGATGACACCTTGCATACGGGTCAGGATACGTTCGATAAGTGCTTGCTTGTCTTTGCCAAATTCTCCGGTACGCTGGATAAGTACCGCCTTGGATCGCAGGATAACCTCGGCTTCTTTCAGGCCGTTTGCTTCGAGAGTGGCACCGGTCGATACCAGATCGCAGATAGCATCGGCAAGGCCCGCTCGAGGGGCAACTTCGACAGAACCGTTCAGCATGCAGGGGCTGAATTCTACGCCTTGCTCGTCCAGATAGCGTTTAACCAGCTGAGGGTAGGTGGTTGCAATGCGTTTACCGTGCAGATCCTGCGGGCCGTTGTATTGCTCGTCTTTATCGATGGCAATGGATAAGCGGCAACCGCCAAAATCAAGGCGACGTAATTTGGTGTATTCACAAGGCTCGTTAAGGGCTGCACGTTCAAGGCCGACCTCTTCCAGTTCGTTTTCACCAATTACGCCCAAATCGACCACGCCATCCATGATCAAACCCGGGATATCATCGTCGCGTACCAGCAAGAGGTCGATAGGCATGTTTTCAGCGTGGACGACAAGGCGTTCACCCATTAAGTTGAACTTAATACCGCAGCGTTTGAATAGATCCTGGCACTCCTTGCTCAGGCGTCCTTTCTTTTGAATTGCAATTCGTAGTCGTTGAGTCTGCATCGTTGTATTCCCTGTTTCGATTATTTGTA
>Ga0209379_10001543_pt1 | contig 14976 bp, 14 predicted proteins | sample tdDd001_FD_187124 | JGI IMG/M metagenome (GOLD analysis project Ga0209379, IMG submission 187124) | Marine sediment microbial communities from the Atlantic coast under amendment with organic carbon and nitrate - tdDd00.1 (SPAdes)... | ecosystem: Environmental > Aquatic > Marine > Coastal >...
TCTTCGGTAAAGAGCTTAGTGTGAGCTTTGCCGGTTCGAGCGGTGACACGCCAATCGATCGCTCGAATGTCATCGCCTGCTTGGTATTGGCGTACTTCACTAAAGTCCATACCGCGACCGAGCTGGCGACTTTGATGCTGCCCCAACATTTGTGACCATAAGCTTTTAGCTGGTGGCAACCATTTCACGCACTGCTGTTTGTAGTAGAGCAGTTCGTCTAGGTTTAAGCTCACACCATCGCTGTGTGGTGATAACTGACTTTCCATCACTTAACCTATGCGCTGCCGACTAAAGACAATAACTTGTTGATCACTTGGTTTGGGTGAATGCCTTCAGCCTGAGCTTGGTAGCTAAGAAGTAAACGGTGGCGAAGAACAGGAAATGCCATAGCTTGAACATCTTCTGGAGACACGAAGTCGCGGCCGTTCAACCAAGCATGAGCTCGTGCACAGCGATCTAACGCGATGGTTGCGCGTGGGCTGACACCCATTTCAATCCAGCTATTTAATGTGTCATCGTATTTGGTTGGTTGGCGCGTCGCCATGACTAGGCGAATGATGTATTGCTCAATGCCTTCTGCCATATGGATGTCTAGGACTTCTTGGCGCGCGGAAAAAATGTCTTCTTGGCTCAATACAGGCGGGGTCACAGCAGGATCGCCTTTTGCTTCCCCTCTATTGAGGCGTAAGATCGCCAGCTCACTTTCAGCATCTGGATAGTCGACATCAAGGTGAATTAAGAAGCGGTCTAATTGTGCTTCGGGAAGCGGATAAGTGCCTTCTTGCTCGATTGGGTTTTGCGTCGCCATGACCAAGAATAGTTTCGGCAATGGGTAGGTTTTTCTTCCTGCCGTAATCTGCTTTTCTGCCATCGCCTCAAGCATTGCAGCTTGGACTTTCGCTGGCGCTCGATTGATTTCGTCAGCAAGAATCAATGAGTTGAAAATAGGGCCAGCTTGGAAGGTGAACTCCCCAGTTTCAGGACGAAAGATATCAGTACCTGTCAAATCAGCAGGTAATAAGTCAGGGGTAAATTGGATGCGGTGAAAATCCCCTTCAATGCAATCTGCCAGAGACTTAACGGCTCTTGTTTTCGCAAGACCAGGAGGGCCTTCAACTAGAATATGGCCATCAGCCAGTAGAGCAACGAGCAACTGGTCAACTAGTTCAGCTTGACCGATAACTTGACTATTTAAGTACTCTTTTAATTGTTGTAAAGCGCGTGACTGCATGGATGTTTTTCTCCTAATTTTTCCACTTAGTATCTTGGGAGGGCAAAAAGTTCCCGCTGAAACCCCGAACATGAATTGGCTGATGAAAAAAACAGCATAAGTGGTGTATCGCTTGCCGTTTAAGGGCGACATATCAGTTGAATAAGATATGGGGCCGAAAAATAGATATGCAATCTTCCAACTATGAAATCCTATATTTCATAGTGTTTAATCGATTTCGGGCTAAAAATTGTCCGAACAAAATCAAAATAGTAAAGGAATGTGTCAAATCGCCGATATACTTATGGCGAATGGCTCGTAGCAGGGAGAACATCAGCGGTTTTCGTTGATGAGCGATGCCGAAAATAGACAAAAACATGCTTCAAAGGGCAGAGAAACCATGAATTTCAACTCCATAAGTATCAAGCAGAAGGTCGTTGCCGGGATTACCTTCGCCGTGCTGGCTTCAACGATTATCGTCGGCGTAATGGCACAACGACAAGCACGAAGTGTTCTTGAACATCGTCTTATCGATATCGAACTACCTTCGATGCTTGAACAGATAAACGCACAAATTGACCGTGAAGTAAGCCAACTTTTATTGGCTGCTGAACAAGTAGCTAACAACGAATTTATTAAACAAGCGGTTGATACCACCTCTATTGATGCAGAAACCGAAGCACGTTTGGTGAAGCAACTTAACAACGTGCGCAGTCAATACCAATTGAATGATGCATCAGTTGCAAACCGAAATACGGCCTACTATTGGAACCAAAACGGTTTCTTGCGCCAATTAAACCAACAACAAGACGGTTGGTTCTTCGGTTTTACTCAGTCGGGTAAACAGACGTCAGTGAGCATCTTCCAAGAAGCTAATGGTGATGTGAAGATGTTTGCTAACTATCAACTTGCTAATGGCTTGACGATGTCTGGTCTGTCTAAATCGATGGATGACATGGTGTCGCTCCTCAATGGCTTTAAGATCGAGAAAACAGGTTTTGTCTTCCTAACGGATGCATCGGGCGATGTGCAAATTCACCGCGAAAGCAACAAAGCGAAATCTTCATTAAACCAGCTGTACGGCCGAGAGTCGTCGGAGCTTTTGAATAAATCAGGTTTTAATCTTATTGAAGCGGAGTATGAAGGCCAGCAAGTCTTTGTTGCGAGTACATATATTCCTTCAATGAACTGGTTTGTGGTTGGTGTTGTCCCTGTCGATGAAGTGTTTGCTGACTTAAACAGTGTGGCGAAACAGATGATGATCACAACCGTTGTGGTTGCAGGTCTATTCATTCTTATGGGTATCTTCTTAGCAAACAGTATTGCTAGCCCAATTCGTGCCATTGCTGAACGCTTTAGCGATCTAGGTAAGGGCGATGGTGATTTGTCACAACGTATTGAAGTGAAAGGTAGCGATGAAATTGCTCAACTATCTGAAGGCTTCAATGGTTTTATCGAAAAGATTCATGAATCGATGAAAGAAGTTGCGTCAACCAGTGGTGCACTTCAAACCGCCGCTGACGGCGTGTCGAGTAAAGCACATACGACTCACGATAACAGCCAGATGCAGCGAGACCAGACGATCCAAGTGGTGACAGCCATCAACCAAATGGGTGCGACGATCAGTGAAATTGCTTCGAACGCCGCAACGGCAGCAGAAACAGCATCACAAGCTTCAGATAATACTCAAGTGGGTCAAAACGTGGTGAACAAGGCGAAAGATGCCATTAGCCGCTTAGCATCAGATATTGAAAGCACTGGTCAAGTGGTTGAGCAGTTGGCGTCGACTACTCAAGACATCGGTTCAATCCTAGATGTGATTCGCGATATCTCTGAGCAGACGAACCTACTGGCATTGAACGCAGCGATTGAAGCCGCGCGTGCCGGTGAACAAGGTCGTGGTTTCGCTGTGGTTGCGGATGAAGTGCGCAACTTAGCAAGTCGTACTGCGGATTCAACGGAAGAAATTCAGAAGATGATCAACCAGCTACAAAGCGATGCGAAAGATGCAGTATCGGCGATGGAAGCAGGAAAAGCTGTCACAGGTGAAGGGGTTTCTTCATCGGATGAAGCGGTAGAAGTGCTGATTTCTATCTCTGAGCGTATTCATGACATTTCTGATCGAAATACGCAAGTGGCGACGGCAACAGAAGAGCAGTCGACAGTGGTTCATACCATCAACCAAAACATTGAAGAGATCAATGCGATCAATGAAGTGACGACGGGAACGGCAGAAGAATTAGCAGCAGCGAGTGCAGAGCTAAAAGATCTTTCTGTTCGCCTAGACCGTATGGTAGGCAGCTTTAAGCTGTAAACTGGTTCTCTAGGCTAGAATAAATGGGGCTAAGTGGGTAAACTTAGCCCCATTATTTTTAAGTAAGATTTAGATATAGGGTCGTTGAATCATGAGTGATTTTGAAAAAGAACTAGAGCAGATGTCTCAAGAAATGGGCGATGAGCCAGAAGTGGCGCTGCCAACCATTGATGAGCAAAAAGCGATCGCAGCAGAGCTGAAAAAGCTTGAAGCGGAAGGCAAACTAACCCCTGAAGTGTTAGAAGAGTACTTTGGCAAATTCTACGCGAAGAACGACAAACCCGTTCATTAATTTGAATGATATTGTTTTTTTAAAAGCCGCTTTTTGCGGCTTTTTGTTTTCATGACTTTTATTATTGGAAAATAGTGATGTTTATTGTCTACCGACTTTTGAAACTCGCGGTTATTTGCGCGCTCTTTTTTACCATCTATGATTTGATTGCTTTTGGCGAAATTACTTGGGTAACCCGCCTGCTTGCCCAGTTTTAGCTAAATCATACAAATTTATGGAAAAGTTTGAGCTCTAAACTAGAGATAACTCGTTGTTATAGCTAGGCTAACAGTATCCCTCTTAATCAAACAGAGACTTATGATGGAACAAAGGCTCTATTACTGGCTTCATCGGCTTTATATGGTGGTGCTAAAAATTGCAGCAAAAGTACTACCGATTTCAAAACCGACTCTTTTTATTGGTAAAGATGCACTAAAACAGCTTTGCCATAGTGTCTCTATTATGGGGATTAATAAAGTGCTGGTGGTGACCGATGAAGGCATCGTTAAGCTTGGCTTTGTAAAACGGTTGGTGTTTGAATTTGAGCGAGTTGGAGTACACTGCGAAGTGTACAGTGGTGTCTTGCCGGATCCAACGTACGACCAGGTGGATGCTGGCCTGTCCCTCTATCATAAGCACCAATGTAAAGGGGTTGTGGCGATTGGTGGAGGCTCACCTATCGATTGTGCCAAAGTAATAGCAGCCTGTGTAACAAACAAAAAACCAGTCAAGAAATTGGTTGGGTTGCTTAGAGTTTGGAAAGCACCTGCACCAACATTCGTTTTACCAACGACATCAGGCACGGGCTCTGAAGTGACTGTCGCCGCGGTGGTATCTGACCCTAAAACGCATCAGAAAACTCCTTTAATGGATCCGAAATTAGTGCCTATTGCGGCGGCATTGGATCCAAGCTTAATGTTAGCACTGCCTGCACATATTACCGCTCAGACAGGAATGGATGCGCTGACACACGCTATTGAAGCCTATATCTCTGGTAATGCTTGCGCGGAAACGGATCGTTATGCGCTGGCCGCAATAACATTGATTGATGAGAACCTAGAGAAAGCGGTTAACTTTGGTCAAAACGCAACGGCAAGACAGAACATGGCACTTGCTTCCTATTACGCCGGGCTGGCTTTTACTAAGGCAAGTTTAGGGTATGTTCACGCTATCGCACATACTCTGGGGGCGAAGTATGGTACGCCCCATGGTCTCGCCAATGCAGTAGTGCTGCCCCATGTTCTGGAGTTCTCCAAAGTTGAGGCGAAAGAGCGTTTGGCTCAACTTTCAGCCACGCTAGATCTAACCAACTCCCACGTTTCGGACTCTATTAAGGCGCAAGCTTTCATTGACTACGTGAAAGGTTTGCAGCAAAAACTAGGCTTACCTAATTCGTTTGACAATATTTTGCATGAACACGTCAGCGAGCTTGCGAAACAATCCTTGCATGAAGCGCGCTGGAATTACCCGGTTCCTCGTTACATGCGGCAGCAAGAGTGTGAAGCGTTACTTTTGGCACTCACAACCAGCAAATAAAAAAAGAGCCCTCACAATTGAGGGCTCTTTTACTATCAGTTAAGACTACCAATTATCGAATTGATATGTTCAGTTATTTTACTGTCCAGCCAATGCTTTCACCGGCGCGAATTGGCACAACAATGTCCTGACCAAATGGCATTGTCTCTGCAACAGACCACTCTTCTTTGACGAGTGTAACTGTATCAGTATTACGCGCAATACCGTAGAAGTCTGGGCCGTTGTGGCTTGCGAAAGCTTCTAGGTTTTCCAGTTTGCCTTCTAGTTCGAACACTTCTGCGTAAAGCTCCAGTGCAGCGTGCGCGGTGTAAGAGCCTGCACAACCACAAGCTGCTTCTTTCATGCCTTTTGCATGCGGCGCAGAGTCCGTACCTAGGAAGAACTTTTTGCTGCCGCTAGTTGCTGCTTCAATCAGCGCTTTTTGGTGGGTGTTGCGCTTTAGGATTGGCAAGCAGTAGAAGTGAGGCTTAATGCCACCAACTAGCATGTGGTTGCGGTTGAATAGAAGGTGGTGAGCGGTAATGGTTGCAGCTACATTGTCATTTGCATTCTTAACGAAGGTAGCGGCATCAGCTGTTGTGATGTGCTCAAGGACAATCTTAAGGTTAGGGAAATCATTAACGATAGGAGCAAGAACGGTATCTAGGAACTCTTTCTCACGGTCAAAAATATCAACGTCGTGGTGAGTTACTTCGCCGTGAACGAGCAGTAGCATGCCCACTTCTTGCATCGCTTCAAGAACGTGGTAGATGTTTTTCGCTGAAGTTACACCAGAATCAGAGTTTGTTGTCGCGCCCGCTGGGTAAAGCTTAGCTGCAACCACAGCACCTGATGCTTTAGCTTTGCGAACTTCATCTGGGGTTGTGTTGTCTGTTAGGTATAGCGCCATTAGCGGCTCGAATTGCTCGCTTGGCTTTTCCGCCATGATACGCTCGCGGTAGGCGAGAGCCATTTCGGTGTCTGTAACAGGTGGGATGGTATTTGGCATGATTAGCGCGCGTCCATTGTAGCGGCTAATATCTCGCACGGTATCTTTGAGGACTTCGCCATCACGAAGGTGAACATGCCAGTCATCAGGACGTGTGATCGTAAGTTGTGTCATTTATTGCTCCCACCATTAGTAAGTTGTCTAATTGGAGCCCAAACGAAGCAAAAACTGCAAAAAGCAAACGCTTACGCTTAGGCGACAGGATGATAGTGGAATCTGACTACTATTTCATCCCCTTTTTTATCGGGAGCAATTGGTTGTGCGGATTTTGAGCACTTACCGCACTAAATACTTACTTCAATGTCAGCCAAAGAGCGTGAATGCTACCTGGAAGGAAGAAGAAAATCGTTAAAATTAGGTTGATGATAAAATCTTTGTTTAGGCCTTTATCGATAAATACGGCTAGAGGCGGCAGGAAAATACACAGTAGAATCATTACCAGTTTGTTCATAAATCTTTCCTTTACTACGAGGTTCACAATGTGGCTATAACAGCAATAGCGATCATTATGGTGACCAGAGTTCCAATTTCCAATCGAGATCACCACTAAAGCAGAGTTTTCAGTGAATTCCGACAGTTACCTTCTCTTAGTATTAAAAGTGAGACGAATATCTCAACACTCTTGTCTATGAAGTTCGTCAAGACAGCGAAAGCAACTTGAGTATAATGGGTGCACAATTATTCAAAGCTTAGGATTAGCAATGTCAGCTCCGACTCTCTCTCAAATCAATGTCTTTCCTGTTAAATCTGTTGGTGGAATTGCGCTTTCAAATGTCTGGGTAGAAAAACAAGGTCTTATGTTTGATCGTCGTTTTATGCTTTCGTTGTCTGATGGCTCTATGGTGACAGCGAGAAAGTTCCCACAAATGGTGTTGGTGAGCTCGACATTGACTCCAGATGGCCTGATTTTTAGCGCTGAAGGTCAACCTTCGCTTCGCATTCGTTATGCCGATTTTAAAATGCAAGAAGCGCCAGCACAGGTGTGGAAAGATAATTTTATTGCTTACACCACGACAGATGAAGCGGATGATTGGTTCACGCAAGTGATTGGCCAGCGAGTAGAACTGCTTTTTTGTGGTGAACAGTCGAACCGGATGCGTGAAAAACTAGGTCAAAATGTCAGCTTTGCTGATGGTTATCCGATGTTGGTGATCAGCGAGGCATCATTGGAAGAATTGAATCGACGTAGCCCTGAGCGCCACTCGATGGACCAATTTCGCACTAATCTCGTCGTGTCAGGAACGGAGCCATTCGCCGAAGATAGTTGGAAGCGAATTCGCATTGGAGAAGTCGAGTTTGAAGCGGTAAAACCCTGCGAGCGTTGTATTCTAACGACGGTCGATGTTAGCAAGGGAGAGTTTCGCTCAACGAAAGAGCCGTTGAATACGCTCTCACAATTTCGAGCGAATGAGCTAGGCGGTGTTTTCTTTGGTCAAAACTTAGTCGCGAAAAATGAAGGCGTGATTAACCAATATGATCAAGTCGAGATATTAGAATACAAAGAGAAAGAATTTTATCCTGACAATACTCCTGAACAGTTGTTGATGACGTGTGTTGAGCGAGAAGAGATTGCGCGAGATTTTGTGACTTTTTGGTTGGAGCCTCAGCAAGGTGATTTGCCAACTTATCAGCCGGGGCAGCATTTACCGATCGAAATAAACATTAATGGGGAGCGTGTTGGGCGTCGATATACACTTTCTTCCAGCCCATCTAGACCAGGTCGCTTAGCGATATCGGTTAAACGTATAGATGGCGGTCGGGTTTCAAACTGGCTAATTGATAATCTTAAAGTAGGGGACGCTCTTTGCTGTGAAGAGCCTGATGGTAGCTTCCACCTTGGTAACAAGCAGGGGCTTCCTATGCTGCTATTATCGGCGGGTAGTGGTGTCACGCCTATGATGTCAATGCTGCGTTACCTTTCTGATCATAACCAAGTCAACGATGTGGTGTTTTATCACCAATGTCGAAGTGTGGAAGATATTCCTTTCAAACAAGAGCTGGATGAATTAAAGCGCAAACATGACGGGCTGACAGTGATCATTTCCCTTTCTCAAGCACCACTTGATTGGTTTGGTCTTAAAGGGCGTTTGAGTCTTTCGCATCTAAAGCAGATCAAAAACCCAGATCAGCGCCAAGTGTTTGTGTGTGGGCCGGATGGTTTTATGCAAAAGGCTAAGAATTTGTTGTTAAGACAAGGCTTACCTGAGTCGTGTTACCACCAAGAAGCATTTGGTGTGGCGAAGATCAGTAAGAAAGAGCCAAAAGCTGTGATGATATCGGTCAATGGCAATGTGTTTACAGGTGATAACCAAAAGACCTTATTAGAACAAGCTGAAGATGCGGGTTTCCCTATTGCTAACAGTTGCCGAGCGGGTCTGTGTGGCGCATGTAAGGTGACCGTTGAATCAGGTACGGTTCACCAACCAGATGTACCTGCGCTTCAAGATGATGAGCGACATATGGGAGTGGTACTTGCTTGTTGCAGTGTGCCAGAAACGGACGTTGAAATTGTAGACTGACGAACAAGTCGTAGAAGTAGAAATAGCAAGCAGCTCAGAGGGTACTGAGCTGCTTTTTTATTGTTGAGCACATTGGTTTCGGCCGCGATTTTTTGCTTCATAGAGCGCTTTATCTGCACGTCGATAGAGAGCGAAAAAGTCGTGATCGCGATTAGTGATTTGTGTAACGCCACAAGAGATTGAGAATGGCGACTTGAGATTATTGAGTGGTGAAGTGAGAAAGTCCATCCGCAGTTGTTCAGCGATCTTATATGCCCCTTGAATATCGGTGTTATCGAGAACGATGAGAAACTCCTCGCCACCAATACGACCGCAGCAGTCTTCTGAGGTAAGGTTATCTCGAATGATATCGGCTAGCTCGACAATGACTTTGTCGCCAAAATCGTGCCCGTATCGGTCATTGATCTGTTTAAAGTGATCGATATCGATCACGATGCAGGAGAGGGGTAATTGATGTTCGGTTGCTGCTTGGTATGCAGAAGAGAAGTGTTGCCATAGCTTGCGGCGATTGCACAGTTTGCTCAATTCATCGGTATTAGCGAGTTCTGCCAGCTTCTCTCGCATGTGGACCATATCTGTAATATCAGTGGATACTCCGATGAGCCCGATAACTTTTTTGCTTTCTGTTTGAACGATAGGTTTTTTAATCGCGCGATAGATACGCAAGCGTCCGTCAGGAATCGCTCGTGTTCTTTCCTCATTGATGACAGTTTGCCCAGTCTCGTAGACCATTCTGTCACTATGAAGTATGTCGGACAAAAGTTCAGACTCAAAAAAATCATAGTCTGTTTTGCCTTTGAGGTTTTCTAGTGTCGTGTTGAACAACTCTAGTGTTAGTTGATTCGCATATAGGTACTTGCCATCACGACTTTTGACAAACACAAACGAACCGATTTCATTCAACACGACTTCATGCAGAGTAAAATGGTCATGGTTGTATATGTCTTCAATGCACTCTAACTCGATCATTTGACCTCCCATTCCTTTGGGTTTTAGTCAACTACTGACATCTCGCATTGTTTCTAGCCAATGTTTGTTAATTCACAACAAACCTTGCCTTTATTTAACCATATACCTATTTATAGCAAACTACTTAAACCTGCTTAACATTTTGTAGGGGTTGGTGTGTCTTACGTTTGAGTTTGAGCTGCGAAAGTATTACGCCAGAGATGACCAATAAGCCACCCATAAGGTGATAGCTATGAATGGTTTCACCGAGTAGTGTGGCTGCTAGCGTTATTGCTACAACCGGCATTAAGTTCATGAACATGGCGCTAGAGTCCGCACCAATAAGGTCGATTGCTTTGACCCACATCCAAGGGGCTGCGACCGATGCGGCTAAACCAGCATAACCAATAAGAGGGATAGACTCTGTTGGTGGAAGAAGTTGATTGCTGGTTAACCAAAGCGGGGTAAGCATGATTAGCGCAAGGAGGCCCTGCATATAAACCAAGGTCCAGTTTGAGAGTGGCATCTTCCATCGCTTAAGTAGCACACAGTAAGCTGCATAACATACGGATGTGATGACCATTAAACCATCGCCAAACGAAATACCGTTATGGACAAAGAAGGTGATATCCCCTTTGCCGAGCATGAAAGCTAAGCCTGCAAGGGCGATAACGCCACCGACAATACTTAATGGTGAAATGGCCTTGCCCAAAACAGGAACACTCATGAACACGCTAAGTAGCGGGACTAAAGAGCTGATGAGCGCCATGTTGGAAGCCGATGTCGTTAAGCCTGCGTAGTAAGCGAGAGATTGGTTAAGTACCATGCCAAGTAAAGCGAGAAACGCGAGTTTCGCAAGGTAGGGTTTGATTGTCGGCCAACGCTTAATCACTTTCGGTAAGCAAAAAGGAGACAAAACCAAGATGGCTAATAGCCAGCGGTAGAATGCCATGGAGCTCGGTTCAATTACCTCTGAAGCCATTTTATTGATGATCGCATTGCCGCCCCAAATGAAGACAGTAATAAGAGGTAATAGGTAGACCATGTGAATTCCATCGCAATATTTTAATGGAATGTAGTGTGACAGGTCTATATGATTGTAGATATCTGCAAAAAGACATTGGAAGTCATAGGAAGACAAGTTTGAGAAAGTCAGCGAAACATCTTCACCCATCATTATCAATTGATAAAGCACCATCAGATGTGTTTATGAATTTTGAAGCGTTTTTATCTAACACTGAAACGCGAATGCATAGCCACCCGTGGGGGCAAGTACAGCTCATTAGCGGCGGGATTTTAGAGATGGAAGCGGAAGATACGCGATTTTTAGCACCGCCGCATTTGGCGATTTGGGTGCCTGCAGGGATAAAACATACTAGCTATAATCGTAAACCTCTCTCTTATTGCTCGCTCAATATCGCCCATGCGTTAACGACCAATTTCCCAGACTGTACGAGTTTAATCAAAGTGACTCCGATTGTTTCGGCCATTATAGATGACTTTCGACAGCGTGGAATTAATGTTGCAGAGTCTGAGCAAGATAAGCGTTTAGTCCAAGTGTTGCTTGACCAAATCGCAACGCGCGATACTCAACATCACTTTCTCCCTTCTACTAGCAATAAATATTTGGCCAAAATCTTAGCTGCGGTCGAAGAGAATCCGATTGACAATACCAGTTTGTCGCAATGGGCAGATAGGGTGCATACCACGGAAAGAACGTTAGCACGTCACTGCCAAGCGGAATTAGGGATGAGTTTTACCGAGTGGCGACTGAGAGTGCGCTATCTTCACTCGATGGATTTACTGCGTAAGGGGCATTCGGTGAAAGAGGTGGCACTGACTCTCGGTTACAATCAAGCAAGTCCATTTATTGCAATGTTTAAGAAATACTCCGGGCAGACCCCGGAGCAGTATAAAAACAAGTTATTATAGCTGTTTAAGTACGTGATCTAACCCGCCCACAATCGCTGCTACTTGAGCTTCGTTGCACTCTTGGTCGGTTACTTTTGGGCTGTCTGGGTATACTTCAGTTGTCGTGCCGTAAGTACAACTTGTGACGCCGCCACATAAACCAAGCTTCACCATAGGGTAGTTGATCACACCATGTTGAACGACGGTTGAGCCAATAATTTCACCCGCTTCGTCAGCAGGAGCGATGTGGGTTACTTTGCTTACCGACTCTATCACCGCGGCTTGGAAGTCTGATTGAGGGTTTTCAGTATCGCCAACGGTGTAGAAACCATCCGGAATCATACCTTCGATGTATTCAATGCCATCGCGAGCGGCCAAAGCTGGGCGGAATTCTGATTCATCGGTGTCTGTGGTTTCATGCAAGTCGATGTGGACTAAAATGTTACCTTGGATAGAGGCGACTAAAGCCATAAGGTTCGTAGACTCTTCAGCCGGGCTATCTTGATAAAATGAACGGTTTGGATCAATCGCAAGTGGATTCCAACGGTTGATGGTTTCGTATCCCCAAGGGCTTACGCAAGGCGCGACAACAATATTGAAGTGTTGAGCGTAGTTTGACATTTGACTTTGAGCAAACTCCAGTGCGCCATGTACACCGCTAGTCTCATAACCATGAACACCACCGGTGATCAAGACAACAGGTTTCGTCACATCCCAGCTTTTGGTTTTGATACAAAACAGCGGGAAACGAGCTGGATCATAAGAAAGTGCACCGTATTGCTCTACGTCGAACTGCTTCGCTAATGCTTGAATCTTAGGCACAACTTCTTGCTGATATTCACGTTTGATGGTGGTTTGTTCACGCCAAGCGATACGCTCAGCATCGCCCCATTTTTCACCAGGGGTACCGATAGGATAAGTGTAAGAACTGCGCATTACCTTCGCCTTTATTGTTATTAAAAAAGTCGCTATAGCATAGAGGGCTACCTTTTATCTCGCAATGGTAAACAGAAGCTGAGACTAAGATTGACGGCCCCCTGACATCTTTTCAGTTGTGCAATCATGAATTGGTGTTACATTTGCTTACATTGATTGATGGTGCAAATTAAAGGTACTTACATGGCTGGTGCTAGCTTATTAACCTTATTGGATGACATCGCAACCGTATTGGATGATGTCGCATTGATGTCGAAAGTTGCAGCGAAGAAAACCGCAGGCGTACTAGGGGACGATTTGGCTCTAAACGCTCAACAAGTGTCTGGTGTCACCGCTGAACGTGAAATCCCGGTTGTGTGGAGTGTGGCTAAAGGCTCATTTCGTAACAAATTGATTTTAGTACCTGCCGCTTTGCTTATCAGTGCGATCGCGCCTTGGTTGATCATGCCGTTATTACTGATTGGTGGCTTATTTCTTTGTTATGAAGGGGCAGAAAAGATCATCGAGAAACTGTTTCATCATGAAGAGAAAACCAAAGATGAAGTCGACATTGAGCCAACAGAATCTATCGAAGAGTATGAAAAGCAAAAGATAGCAGGTGCAATCCGAACCGACTTTATTCTGTCAGCAGAGATCATCGTCATCGCGCTTGGGACTGTACAAGGGCAATCAACATTGACGCAGGTGCTGGTGGTAAGCTTGATAGCCTTAGTGATGACAATTGGTGTGTATGGTTTAGTTGCGGGGATCGTTAAGCTGGATGATCTCGGTTTCTATTTAGAGCGCAAGAATCAGGGTAAAGGACTGAGTGCTTCATTAGGTAGAGGCTTGATCGCCTTTGCGCCTAAATTAATGAAAATATTGGCGGTCGTGGGTACTGCTGCGATGTTTTTGGTCGGTGGCGGTATCGTTGTTCACAATGTGCCGTTGATTCATCACTGGATAGAGCCAATCATTATGGATATTCCTAACATATCGCTAGCTAAAGCGCTGTTTCCAAGCCTACTTAATGGTTTAATTGGATTAGTGGCAGGGCTGATTGTAGTTGGATTTTTGGGCTTAATCGCAAAGATTAAAAGCCCATCTCATTAGTCTGCCTCGGCAATCTGTTTTAGCGCGGATGTCAGCCTGTCTGTAGTTTGTGCACCTGAAATAAGATGTCTTTGATTAATGATAATAGCGGGTACCGCATTGATGCCCGCTTCTAACCATTGTTGTTCAGTCGAAGCCACCGTTTCCGCCCAGCCAGAATCATTCAGGACTTGCTTTGCAACATCAACATCAAGCTCTGCTTCAAGGGCACATTGCAGTAATACTTCTTCTTGGCTTATGTCTTTGTTGTCGCTGAAATAGGCGTAAAACAGCGATAGTTGCAGATCAAACTGTTTACCTTCACTCGAAGCCCACATTAACAGTTGGTGCGCTTTTCTGGTGTTGTAGATACGCATTTCGTCCGAAAAGTGAAATTCAAACCCCACTTCTTTACCTAGGTTTGTTAGGGTCTCTCGCGCGGAAATACTGGCTTCTTCTGTCGTGCCATATTTCTCATGAAGGTGTTCTCGTAAGTTTTGTCCCTCGCTTCCCATTGCAGGGTTGAGCTCAAAAGGGTGCCAATGAATATCAGCTTCTATTTCGTTGGAAAGAGCGCTAAGAGCCTGTTCTAGTCGCTTGTAGCCGATTATACACCACGGGCAAACTACATCAGAAACAATATCAATACGAACCTTATCCATCTTTACATCCTTAAATAGCCTTATAGACAGTATAGCGGTGTGCTGGATGAGATTTTACTAATTGGCTCACTATTTAGGAATTTCTACGCCTAAAGACTACTACGGGAAAAAGGTATGATTAGGGGGATAAGGTTTCGTAATTGCTTTTGGTAAGATGGAACCATGATGCTACGGAAGGTAGCAATAGAAAAACAATATAGGAACTTGTCATGTCTCTCTCTGCAGCAACGGATGTTATCTTGCATGCTTTTGACTGGCCTTACACATTAGTCGCGCAACGAGCGGAGCAGATCGCTCAAGCGGGTTACAAAACCGTATTGGTGTCTCCACCGTTGAAGTCTTTAAAATATGAGACGGGCAGTCAATGGTGGCAGCGTTATCAGCCACAGGATTATCGAGTGATTGATAATCAGCTTGGCAATACTGATGATCTCAAAGCAATGATCGCCGTGCTCGATGAGTGGGGCATTGGGGTTTATGCGGATGTGGTGTTTAATCACATGGCGAATGAGTCTTCGATCCGCCGCGATCTACAATATCCGAACCAGCAGGATATGAAAGCCTACGACAACGATAAGGATTACTACGAGCAGCAGAGATTGTTTGGCGA
>Ga0209379_10001545_pt1 | contig 14947 bp, 10 predicted proteins | sample tdDd001_FD_187124 | JGI IMG/M metagenome (GOLD analysis project Ga0209379, IMG submission 187124) | Marine sediment microbial communities from the Atlantic coast under amendment with organic carbon and nitrate - tdDd00.1 (SPAdes)... | ecosystem: Environmental > Aquatic > Marine > Coastal >...
AAATCCTATCGGCTTCAGTACAGATTGTTTAACCTCACCCGTATCAGGCATTTGCCTTCTAGGTGAAGCAAGACTATAAACAACCATATCTACAGTACCTAAGTCCTCTTTAATAGTTTTAATAATAGTCTCTTTCATTTCACTTGAAAATGCATCACCATTAAAGCTCTTTGAATATAAGCCTTGTTTTTCAGCTTCTTGCTCAAAAGCCAAAGAGTTATACCAACCTGCCGTGGCAGTCCTCTTCTTTACTGCGGGTTTTTCAAAGAAGACACCAATCGTTGAAGCATTAGAACCAAAAGCTTGAACAATCCTAGATGCTAATCCATACCCTGTAGAAGCACCAATAACTAATACACGTTTACCACCTTCAAGGTGACCTTTTGACTGAACATACTCTATTTGCTTTCGTACATTGTCTGCACATCCAACTGGGTGTGCTGTTGTACATATAAATCCCCTAGTTTTCTTTTTTACAATCACTTTAACACCTCTTATATACACCTAAGCAACGTTTACTTAATCAAGAAGACTAAGTAATAAATTATTATTGTCATTTGATATGTTTGAATAAGATTTACTTAACATCTTATTCAGAACTTTAATATCTTGTTTCGAAAATCCTTGTGTTAATCTGCTTTCAACCTCTTGCATCACTTGTTTAAACTCACCGCATAACTTGTCTCCAAGATCAGTTAAACAAAGTTTTTTAACCCTGTTATCTTTTTCGTCTTGGAACCTTAAAACCAGCTCATGGTTTAATAAAAACTTAACTGCTTTTGATGCACTGCCTTTATTTACATTTACGTGTTTTGCCAGATCATTTTGATTAATATTTGGGTTACTTTGAAGCACCATCAAATACCTGAAATAGCTGTAATCCTGGTCTGTTAAAACACCTAAATCCATGGAAAGCAACATACGTTTAGCTTCATCTTCGAATTCTTTTAAAATAGAACCCATTAATTTAACGATCATACCCACTCCACCTTTTTAGTATCAAGTCATTATACCAGATGATAGTTTCCCGCGCAACTTTCTCCACATTATCTTCTAAATTGTACATACCAGACCATATAGCTATTTCCTACATCATATGCTGAGGTGTACCTTCACAATAAAAAGAATCCAGCCTAAACCGGATTCTTCAATCTTACTATACTATCAGTCCTACTTCTTACTCAGCCCAATGCTCAATAGGTACACGTTCGCGTGACTCATCGTATTCCATACTGAAAAACTGCATATGCGCTTCACGCGTATCAATCGGTTTAAAATAGTAATACCCCTGAATGTCATTACACATGTGTTTTTGTAAGTACTCCACTTGTTCAAGGGTTTCAACCCCTTCAGCTATGACAGAACATTCCAGTTGATTTGAAAGTGTTATTATTGATTTGACAATGGCTTCATCTTGTCTATGAACTCCAATCCCCTCAATAAATTCTCTTGGGATCTTAATACGGTCAAGTGGCATGAACTTCAAGTATGTCATCGATGCATATTCTGTCCCAAAATCATCTATGGAAATTGAGAATCCCATATTCTTAATTCGATTAAGATTACTCTCAATGATTTCAAGTTTGTTTATAAATATGCCCTCAGTAACTTCAAACTCAATTAAGTGGGCTGGAACGTCAAACTCCTCTAAGAGTCTTTCTAAAGAGTCCGGGAACTCTTTTGTCATTAGTTGATTAGGTGATAAATTCACCCCAATAGTAAACGACTCATTAAACTCAGGTCCCCAAACAGTAAGCTGCTTAAACACATTTCTTATTACCCAATATCCTATCGGATGTATTAATCCAGTTTTCTCAGCAAGATGAATAAACTTATTCGGCATAATAACACCACGAACAGGATGAATCCATCTTATTAAGGCTTCAAAGCCTGTCAATTCATGGGTTAAGCTATTAATTTGAGGTTGGTAATATACCTCAAAGGATTTCTCTTCCACAGCTTTGTATAACTCATTTGTAAGATACATGGCCTCGTCCATACCAACCCGCATAGATGGATCATAATACAAGAAACCATTTTTTTGAGATTCCTTGACCCTATACATGGCTATATCAGCATTTTCAAGAATCGTTTCAATTACTGTCCCATCTTCAGGATAAACAGATACTCCAATACTGCCTTTTACATGAACAGATATGTCATTAATTAAAAACTCAGTACCAAACATTTGTATGATTTTCTCGCAAACGCGGTTTATGGATTTTCTGCTTTTCACATTTTCAAGCAAAACAACAAACTCGTCACCACCTACTCGACATATACAATCATCATCTCTTAAGGTTTCCGTTAAACGCGCTCCAACTTCAATTAGCAGTGCATCTCCAGCGTCGTGCCCCATGGTGTCATTAATCAACTTAAAATTATCTAAGTCTAAAAACAATACACCAACACCTGTGGCATTTACATTTGCATCATTAATTATGTTTTGAAGTTTCAAGTTTAAATACCTTCGATTTGGCAAGTTTGTTAAGTAATCATTATAAATTAATCGATTAATCTCAGCTTCTTTTTCCATTCTGATTTTCACTTCTGACTTTAGTTTATCGTTACTAATAGATAGTGCTTTAGTTCTTTGATATACCTTCTCTTCAAGTTTTTCTCTAGCTACTTCTAACTGTGCTTGCATGTTTTTTATTAGTGTTATGTCCTGGAATGTATAAACTGAACCGAGAATTTTGTCAAACTGGTCATATTGGTAGATTTTAGAAAGCAAAATATCAACTGGATTATCAAACTTATCTGTTATGACAAATTCGATTCCCGAAAGCTCGTCAGGTTGGTCACTTAAACTCAGTACATATGACAAGTGTTTCCCTACTAAATCAGTCTCAAGATATCCAGTGATTTTTTTAGTCCCAGAGTTAATACCAATAATTGTGTCTTTATCATCAGTAATAACAATACCTTCAGACATCTTCATAAATACATCCATCATTATACTTTCCGGTGTGATATTCATAAGCTTATATTTAATAATGGCATAACACATGGCTGCTATGACCCCTAGAATAAGGACAACTGAGAGAGGGGGCACAAACATGACACCCATTATAGGCAAAACTACATCTGTTATTGAGCCTAAAACCAGAACAGACGCAAATCCAGTTATTATAATATTAGCCTGCTTTATTTCACGTTTGCTATTTGATTTAAATCGCCAACGTAATATGAGACCAATTGAAATTGTCATGTAAATCAAGTAATACATGTTAAAGAGTTGGTCCCATAAAAACCCCCGATTTTGAGGATGTAAAAACAACCAGCCGAGCGGCGTGTCTTGCAAGTCAGCAATTGTCGTTGGTTGAGTCACATAAAACAAGAAGTTAAATATGGGAAAAATCATAATTAACACATTATGACGTATCCCTTTGTACAAATGATAGCTGTTCGTTAAAAATATTGAAAAATAAAGGATCTGAGCATACAAAGCTGACCATGAAAATATCATGATCCTCCTATATTGAGACACAATTTCTGCTGAATCTGTAAACTGAATAATTCCGTGCATAAAAGCCCAAAAACTTAGGTTCAAACATATAGAAAAAAATGTTCTATTTATATGTTCTCTTCGATTATGCATGATCGAAATAAGGCCGATAACCATGTAAGCAATCGACACAATTATATATATATAGAAAAATACTCTCACTTAGCCACCTCATTATGATAATTAGTAAATCTCTACCAAATTACTATACATAGTTTCTATATACCCAAAGAAGTTCTAATCATAGACGTTTCAAAGCATTAATCAGTACAAGTTTACATACAACATTTGTAATAAATTGTCTTTTAAACAACAAAAGACCCAGCTGCTTATATGCAACTGGGTCTTTGTCTGAATCTGATGAGAAAGCTTTTAAACAGGCTCTTCAAATACTAATTTAAGCATGTTCAGTTTCCTTCCATCTTTAAATCTAGTCGCTTAAATTACGTGTCCTTATCCGATATTCAAGTACTCTTTAACCGTTCTGTACTGAACTTCTTCACTGCCCGTCTTAACTCGGATGGCAGTTTTAAATGTCTTTGCTGTCTCAATACAAGTGAACAGTGGAATTCTTTGTTCGATACACTTTCTTCTAATTCTAAATCCAGCACTCATTTTAACATTGCCTCGAGTTGGCGTGTTAATCATCATGCTGATTTTTCCATCTTTAATGAACTTCTCAACTTCGTATTGTGGTAAGAGTTTGCAGTCAATTCCATGTTTTTTCAGGAAACTTGCTGTACTTACAGAGCCGCATATTCTAAATCCTAAATCTACATATCCTTTTATCACTGCAAGGCCTTCTGCATTTTTGTCTACTTCCCTAAGTGAAGCATACAACATACCTTCAGTTGGTATTTTTATGCCTGATGCTACAAAACCTTTATAAATGGCCATGTTCAGGTCTTTATCCATGCCTAATACTTCCCCAGTTGATTTCATTTCAGGACCTAAATACATATCTACATCCGTTAATTTCTCACCAGAGAATACTGGAACTTTTACAGCATATAGGTCTTTGTTTTCCATCAGGCCAGTGCCGTATTCACAATCTTTTAGCTTTTTACCTAACATGGCGTCCACAGCTAATTTAACCATAGGCACGCCTGTTACTTTACTTAAAATCGGCACTGTTCTTGAGGCTCTAGGGTTCACCTCGATTACATATATTTCTTCTCCATCAAAGACATATTGTATGTTCACAAGCCCGATTGTGTTTAGTCCTTTAGCAATCTTCTTTGTATATGTCACAAGTTTTTCAACTGTCTCGTCACTTAAGGTTACATGGGGGTAGATACTAATGCTGTCTCCAGAGTGAACACCTGTCTTTTCAACATGTTCCATAATCCCTGGGATTAATATGTCATCCCCGTCTGAAATCGCATCCACTTCAATCTCCGTACCTCTAACATACTTATCTATCAGAACCGGGTGTTTCTTAGAAAGACTTACCGCCTCTGTCATGTATCTGACTAGTCCCTCATCGTCGTGTACCACTTCCATAGCGCGTCCACCGATTACATAAGATGGTCTAACCACTACCGGGTACCCTATACGTTCAACCGTTTGAAGGGCTTCTTCAACATTCGTTACAGCATTGCCTGTTGGACTTGGAATATTTAAGCCGTCTAGGAAATGTCCAAACTTCTCTCTATCTTCCGCTAAATCCATCGATTCAAATGATGTACCTAATATGTTCACACCACGTTTTTGTAGTCCCTCAGCTAAGTTAACTGACGTTTGACCCCCAAGCTGTACAATAACACCTTCTGGCTTTTCAGCGCGAACAATATTCATGATGTTATCAATGTATAATGACTCAAAGTATAACTTGTCTGCAATGTCAAAGTCCGTACTTACCGTTTCAGGGTTATTGTTGATCATGAGTGACTGGTATCCCGCTTCTTTAATGGCCCACACACCATGTACACAAGAGTAGTCAAACTCAATCCCCTGTCCAATTCTAATTGGGCCAGATCCCAGTACAAGAATCTTCTTTTGGTCTGATATTACATTTTCATTTTCTTCTTCGTAACATGAGTAGTAGTATGGTGTTTCTGCATCAAACTCACCACTACATGTGTCTACCATTTTATATGTGGGTTGGATATCTTTTTCATTTCTAATATCCATAATTTCTTCTGTTGAATGGCCTGTTAGGTCACTAATTTCTTTGTCTGTGAAGCCCATGGACTCAGCGTCATATAGTAAGTCATTATCAAACTGGTCTGATTTTAGGCGTTCTTCCATAAGAATGATTTTTCTAATTCCATTTAGGAACCAGTAATCAATTTTTGTTAAGTCATGGATTTCTTCGTTAGTCATACCACGTCTGATGGCTTCAGATAGGGCAAAGACACGCTCATCGTCACACGCTTTAATCTTGTCAATAAGTTGGTCAGCATCCATGTCCATAATGGCAAAAGATCTAAGTCCTGTGAACTTTCCTTCCAGAGATGTTAAAGCTTTAAGGAAGGCATTTTCAAAGGATCTTCCTATGGCCATAACTTCGCCGGTTGCTTTCATTTGTGTGCCTAGGGTACGCATAGCGTTTCCAAACTTGTCAAAAGGCCACTTAGGGAACTTGACTACGATATAGTCAAGCGCTGGTTCAAAACACGCACTTGAGTTCTTCGTTACATAGTTCTTTAGTTCATCTAAGCTATAGCCAATCGCTATTTTTGCACCAATCTTTGCAATTGGGTATCCCACAGCTTTAGAAGCAAGTGCACTTGAGCGACTTACACGTGGGTTAACTTCAATTACAATGTACTTTTTACTCTTTGGATCAAGACCGAACTGTATGTTACAACCCCCTTCAATTTTCAGGGCTCTAATGATCTTAAGAGAAGAATCTCTGAGCATTTGATATTCTTTATCTGTCAAAGTCTGGGAAGGAGCCACAACAATACTGTCCCCTGTATGCACCCCAACTGGGTCCATGTTCTCCATGTTACAGATGATAATACAATTGTCTTTTTTATCTCGGATGACTTCATACTCAATTTCTTTCCATCCAGCAATACTTTGCTCTAGTAGAATTTGACCGATTGGGCTCTTTTCAATCCCTGTCTTACAAATTTCAGCAAGCTTTTCATGGTTGTCAGCAATACCGCCACCTGTGCCACCCAGTGTGTATGCAGGTCTGATGATTACTGGGAAACCGTGTTCTGCAACAAAGTCTTTACACTCTTCAAGAGACGTTGCAATGATTGACTCTGGAGTCGGTTCATTAATTTCATGCATGAGCTCTTTAAAGGCTTCTCTATCCTCTGCCTTCTTAATGGTAACACTATCTGTACCTAGAAGCTTAGCCTTGTACTTGTCTAGTATGCCTGCTTCTTCAAGGTCCATTGCCAGATTCAGTGCAGTCTGTCCACCAAACCCTGCAAGAATGCCGTCTGGTCTTTCCAAGTCTATGATTTTTTCTATACTTTCAAGCGTTAAAGGCTCAATGTACACCTTATCTGCAACGTGATTGTCTGTCATAATTGTAGCTGGATTTGAATTTACAAGGACCGTTTCGATACCTTCTTCACGGACTGCCGTACATGCTTGTGTACCTGAGTAGTCGAACTCTGCAGCCTGACCAATGATGATAGGACCTGAACCGATGATCATAACTTTTTTAAGGGATTTATCTAATGACATATTATTTCGCCTCCTTGATTTCACTAATGAACTGGTCAAATAAGTGTGTTGAATCCTTTGGACCCGGTGATCCTTCTGGGTGATACTGTACCGAGTACACTGGAAGCGTTTTATGTCTTAAGCCCTCAACTGTATCGTCATTTAAGTTAATATGAGTGATTTCAACTAAGTTTTCATCTAGGCTATCTTTAGCTACAGCATAACCATGGTTTTGAGATGTGATGTAGGCTCTGTCTCTGATTTTGTCGTAGACCCCGTGGTTACCACCTCTGTGTCCAAACTTCATTTTGTAAGTGTCACCGCCTAAGGCTAGGGCTAATACTTGGTGTCCCATGCAAATGCCGAAAGTTGGTTTTTCTTTAATAATACGTTTTACCGTTTCAATGGACTCTGTAGCAGCTTTGGGATCGCCAGGTCCGTTACTCAGGAAAACGCCGTCTGGATTTGAGGCCATGATGTCCTCGTATGATGAACTGTATGGGAACACTGTGATATCACAGTCTCTCGTTTTTAAATGTCTTAGAATGTTTGATTTGATTCCGTAGTCAATTACAGATACCTTTGGGCCGTTTCCAGGAATTTTTACAATCTCTTGTGTTCCAGAAACCTTCATCCAGTCGTCTCTAAGTTCAACTGAATCTAAGTGGTCTTGTAACTCTCTTAAAGATAATTCTTCATTAGAGATGACACACTTAACAGCGCCTTTTGATCTGATTTTTCTTGTGATGCTTCGCGTATCTACATCACATACACCCACGGTGTTCATTTGGATAAGCATTTCTTCAATCGAACCTTCACATAAGTAGTTAGATGGGTTCTCTTCAAATGACTTTACAACTAAGCCTTTTGCATGAATCTTTGTCGATTCCTCGTCGAACTGGTTTACACCGTAGTTTCCTATTAAAGGATACGTAAGTGTAATAACCTGTCCTGTGTAAGATGGGTCTGTTAAAATTTCTTGGTAGCCTGTAAGAGATGTGTTAAACACCAACTCCCCTACTGCAGTTCCCTTTTTACCAAAACCTTTTCCAATAAATGTTGTACCGTCTTCTAGATATATGATACCTTGCATTGTTAACCTCCGTTATTTGTTGTTCTTTACCTGTGTCCTACTTAGAGCGTGTGTGTCAGACCTAATTTCTGTCTGAACCTCTTTTGATGTTTTGAACTAGGCAACTTCTCTTTAACTTTTTCTCAAAATCATCCACAACTCCGGGAAAATTAAAGAAACCTGCCTTGTCCAAAGACAAAAGGCAGGTTTTTACATACAAATAACAGATATGGTCGCTAAATTGCGCATATCTCGTCACACTCCTTTTTAGTCTCTCGGACTAATTTAAAGGTCCTATTCAATTAATACTCATAATTTTCCAACTCAGTGAACTGTGAACCGTGCATCTCGTACACGCATTTCGTAACTCATGTTTAAGTTGTACTTTGACAAGTGTACCGAGAAATGAGTCAAATTTCAAGGGCTAATTTTATTTTTTGCATATTATTCATAATTATACGGTGACATTGAAACCATTTTTTATAGAATTTCTCTACTTGTTACAAAAGTTCTAGAAACATTATTTCTAGCATGATAAATATAATCAAACATTGTAATCTAGGTACCTGTATGATTAACTTGAAAGCAGACATATACGACACACAGGAGGCCAAAATGACTTATTTCATTCAGATTCAAAAGGGCATTGACTACATAGAGAAAAACCTAAAAAACAATATCTCAACAGCTACCATTTCAAGTGTATGTGGTTACTCTGTTCCCCATCTTTATAGGGTTTTTAAGGCCATGACAGGCTACACGGTTATGGAGTATGTTCGAAAAAGAAGGTTAAGTGAAGCGTTTATTGACCTACTAACCACACCAAAAAACATACTCGAAATAGCGGTCGAATACGGCTATGAATCTCATGAAGCTTTTACAAGAGCCTTCAAATCGACCTACGCCTCTTCTCCATCCAAGCTCCGCAGTTTGGATGAAGTCAACCTGTTTGAGAAAATCAATCTGCTTTCGAATACAATTAAAGGAGACTTGATTATGAAGCCAGAAATTATTTTTAAGGACAAAATGACCTTGCTTTGTGCGAAGCAATTTGTTTCAGGAAGCGTCAATGAGAAGTTTGGATTATTCCGTACCACTCGAGAAAGTTTGATAAAGTCCATAGACTGTGTAGAAAACCGTCTAGGTGACAAATACATAGCAACCTATGATTTTAACAACGATGACATTTTAAAGCCTCATGAAGACATTGAGTATACTTACTATTTTGGCATTGAGATTACAAGTACATCAACTGCTTTACAAGGGCTGGTCAAGAAGGACATTGCCCCTGCTAAATACGCTGTGTTTACATATGACAAAACAACAAAAACACTTAACGGTGAAAGATTAGACAGAACGATTTATGACTATATCAACGGTATATGGTTACCTAACTCAGGTTACGTTTTATCGGAGGCTGAGGATTTAGAAATCATTGATATGGAGAATAACACGGTACAGTACTTTATTTCAATTTTAGAAGAGACAGTATCATAACTAAAAAAGCACACACCCTTTTAGCAAATTGATGTCTAAAACAGGTGTGTGCATTTTTATTTCTTATTGATCCACGTTGCAATATCCTTAATGACCTCTTCTGAAACCTTATTTGCAATATTATATTCCATATTACTTGGTTGTCCCTCACCTGGCATCATTAAATGATTTAACTTGGTATACGAATTAAAGGTCCAGTTCACATTACTTTTGAACGTATCCTTCCATAGGTTAAAATCTTTCATGGTAACTTGGTAATCCCGCTCTCCTTGGAGGACCAAAACCTGTTTATTTATTTTGTCAGCCTCTTGTAGTGGGTCATATGAATCTAAAAACTTCCAGTACGATGTAGGTGCTCCCAAAATCGTTTCGTGATCATTCAATATATTAATTTGCTCCAATAACTCCAGTTGAGCTCTCAGCTTATTAATGTAGGCTTGCTCATCATCAGAGACACTACCATCTAGCTGTGTTAGATAATCTACTTGTTCTGCTATAAGTTCATCCAGTGACCTTACATTACCAGCCATAATGATATAGCCTTGTGCATCTACAGCTTGATGAATAAGAGGTATTGCATATCCTCCCAGACTGTGACCTAAGATAAAAATTTCAGACTGTTTAACTTGCTGTACATTAGTTAACATATTGTATGCACTGTTAACATCATTCACTGTCTCATCTATTAATGTATAATTCATATTCTCTGTAAAGTACTCAGGATATACATAACTTCTTTTATCATACCGATAACTTGCAATACCTAATTCAGCAAGACCATGCGCTAAATCTCTAAAGGGCTTATTTAGCAAAATCGTTTCATCTTTGTCTGAAGCACCTGAGCCATGCACAAGTATTACACAAGGATACTCACCTTTTGAAGACGGTAATGTTAATACACCTGGTAGGGCATCACCATTACCAATGAGATCTTTTTCTATTTCAATATAACTTTGGTCTGCAGCAACACCTTCATTATCTAGTTGTCCTGTGAACTCTGAAATACTAATACCAGCTATTTCATTTTCACTATTAAAAACTAGGTTCAAATCATACTCCCCATTTTCGAAAACGGTTGGTGTTACAATAATTGTGTAAACATCTTTTACATACATTTTGCTTTCTTGTTGAGAAATTACGCTTCCTACTTTCAAGCTAGCAAACATATCTATGATTGTCACTTGTTCAAAATAGTCATACATTTCCTTTGAGTAGTTAAAGTTTTCTTCAGCTGTTCTATCAATGCCTTCTTTAAGGTGTTTGTTAAATCGGTCAGCTATCTCAAATTTTGAATTATTTTGTTCCGTCTCCATACTTGTTTGAATCGATGTAGACTCATTCATCTCCTGTTGAGTATCACTTGTTTCATGTTCATGGTTATTGTCCTCAGTGCTGACCGCTGAACATCCTGCAAGAACTACTACAACACAAATGATTAAAAACCTTCTCATAAGGATTCTCCTATACGAAATAAAATGTAGCAACAATAATAACGACTAAAATGCCAAGCATAGCCCAACTCTGCCATCTTGCAAAATTAACCGTCCATCCAAGGCCGACGCGTTTACCAACAAACACAGATGGATCATTGGAGTTATAATAAAACATGCCGAATTTCCAATAAATATCATCATCCACTTGAATTTGATCCGATTTAACATCCATTAATCGACTCCCGTCTTGTCCTAGTTTTACGCTATAAACAATTAATACAAACGTTGGCATAAAAGTTAGAACGAACGTTGTAATAACAACAACTGAAACATTTTTAATTATCCCCATAGAAAACAATAAACTCATGTACATTGTTATACCAATCGCTAAGCCTAGGAAAAATATTATGACAGACGTAATGTATCTAAAATTCACATTTGATCGAATAGAAGCTTCAATATTTTCAGCATTTAAAGATTGTTTTGCCTGTTTAATAATGTGTTGAACAAAAATCATCAAACCCATTACAAATATTTGCATGCAAATCAAAAATACAAGAGCCTTCCCCTTCTCCATTAACTGCATTTCACCACTTGCCGCATTCATTTGAATTACAATATTTTCAGGTAATCCATTAAAGCTATAGACTGCGGTACCAATTGTAATTAGCACAATGAAAAAATAACTTAAATACCACTTAGATGAAACTGTGAGTTTCCGTTTTCTAAACATCATATCCACATGAACTTTTTGATCAGAGATGGTCCACTCTGCTTTCTTTTTTAAGTCTTTCATTTGATTGTAAGCAATCATATAAACCAATACATATGCCACTAAAGATGTCATTAAAATCAACATAAAAGTTGTTTCTGGACCTTTTATCAGAATTTGAAATCCAATTACAACAACACCTACTATACATGCTAATAAGTAAAATCTTTTCCGAATTGCCAATACTGCAGGATCTGACTTTGCACTAGATGGTATAGTGACTCCAAACTCAATATCTTGTCTTGAAATCCTTGGGACGATGATAAATGAAACTAACATAATCAAATGAATGAACATATACAATATGGTATTCATGATAATCCTCCTTTTGTTTCTTCAATGATACGTGTAATCATTTCATCTAATTTTGATGATTCTAACCCACGTGCAATTGATTCAATTACCAATATTTCTAACTGAGAATGTAAGGCTGTTTCATAAGCTTCTGTAGACTGATATGCTTCTTTATTGTTAACAACAACACCTTTTCGCCTATTAACAATCAAAAATCCATCTGCCTTCAGAGCGTTGTATGCTTTATTCACCGTATGAAGATTCACGCCTACATCAGATGCTAAAGATCGTACTGAAGGGAGTTCATCTCCTTCTTTTAACTGACCTTTAGCTATTGCTTTTATTATCTGATTACATATTTGACTATATATCGGTGTCTCAGAATTTAGATCTATGCTGAGTATCATATATACCTCCTCTGTGTTATTTGTTATACATAGACTATAACAAGCGTTTTTTATATTGTCAACTTTAGCACATAAAAAAACCTAAACCACCTTAATATATCAAAGGTGGTTTAGGTTTATGCCGAGTCTTTACTGAATAGGTTTTACACCTAATTTTTTATATCTATAATGGCACTCATACCAGCAAGTAGTACTAGCAGTGCAATCATTTTTTTCAAAATTGTCATCGTCATCCTCCTTAACGATACATGAGTTCTTTAAGCTCAACTTGTGGGTGCCTATAAGAAAGTAGTTTTTCTTTCTTCATTTTTCCAAAAGCCAAAGACTGTTTAGGACACTGGTTTATACAAGCCATACACATTTCACAGTTTTTCTTAAAGGTTGGTCTACCCGATTTCATTTCGATATTTTCAACTGGACAGACTTTTTCACATGTATTACATCCAACGCATGAATCATCAGCTGAAATAATTTTGAACTGAAGCATGTTTTCGAAAGCACCAGCAAGCTTTTCTGTTAATGTTGCAGATGTGTTTTTGATCATCGTTGTCTTTGCAACTTCGTTTTGACCTTTGTTCACAATCACTTCAACATGATTTTTAATTGAAACTTCAGCTTCATTTAGAACTTTATCAAGCTTTTCATCTGTGTAAGCCATCATTGTACTATTGCTAGGGAATGTTGTTTCAAATGTTCCAGAAATCTTTACTCCATTATCCGTCAAAATGCGGTTTATAGCATACAAAGACCCCTTAGCACCACCACCGCCACTATGGGCATAAAGGAATAAATACGAACCTGATGAAACACGCATTTGCTTTGCAAACTCTTTCACGATGGATGGAGCTGACATAGCGTATGTAGGGTAGATTATACCCACACGTTCAGCGCTAGATGAAATTCTTGAAGTTAAATCCATTGAATTAATAGGAATAAGTGCAACTTCTTGATTTAGTAATTCCAATTTACTCTGGATCGATTTTGCAATATGTAGGCCATTACCTGTTCCAGTAAAGTAATATAGTTCTGTTCTCATAACAAACTCCTTGATATATAAATGTCTCACACTTGTGCAACTTTACGGTATGAAGTATACTGAACCAGACACAAAGCGTCAATGGATATTAAGAATCTTACTCAAAATTGCTGATTTGAGCAAGATTTAAAAAATAGAGTAAAGGAGCCTTAAATGGTTAGGAAAAGAGAACTGTATTCAAGTGCAATCAGGTCACGACTAATGATTAGAGATGCACTCCTTGAACTTATGAGTGAAAAAAACTTTGAAAGCATTTCAGTTAGTGAAATAATGAAACGAGCAGACTTGGTACGTCGTACCTTCTATGCACACTACAAAACTAAAGAGGACATAATCACACAGTACATCGATTCTTTAATCAATGACTCTCTTGACCATGTCCTTAATGGTGTAATCAAATGTAATGGTTCTATGGCACTTGTTTACTTCCGCCTATGGAACGACCATAAGGACTTTATAACCCTGCTCAAAGACAACAACCAGCTTGTTTTGTTAAACAACTTCCATAAATACATTAATTATGTACACGAACAGTCAAACGTTTTTATAAACATGGGTCTTAGCTCAGGGGCTTCAAAATATGCAGCAAAATTTTATGCTGGTGCCATGTGGAGTGTGTTATCTCAGTGGATCGAAACTGGAATGGAAGAAACCCCTGAAGAACTTTCTGATCTTTTATATGAGCTTTTTGGTGTTTCTCAAGAATATGGATGTAATAATTCTTAATCATTTTACTTAACAAAATAACAAATGAAAAAAGTGCATACCTTAGCGGTTCGCACTCTTTTTTTAGTAGGTCCTAAATAGCTATATTAGTAATTCAACTTCCCATCAAAACCTTCATACTGGACAAAGGTTTCATTTTCTTCTTTAAGATGATAAAGATCAAAAGAGGTTTAAAGATGAACTTGAAGCTCGCGGCATAACAAATCAGACCAAAATGTACATGAGCAACTTCCATCCTAACTTAAAAAGAGAAATTAGGGACAGTTGGGATAGGTTGTTTGATGAAACAAGCCATATAACTGAAAGTAGAGCAAGCGTTTGGGAAATTCGAAAAGAATGGATTGTAAATGTTATTAGAGCATAAATTTTAGTCTACATAATACGAATGTACTCTAAAACTAAGTAAAATCAGAACAAAACTTAGTTCAGACATTTATTAAATTTGCTAACAAAGAAGGTTTCGAATTGAATGTTATTGGATACGCAGGGACATTCATGATTTTGTAAATCTCATATACACTAACCTTAAAGTTTGAATACAAAGACCTTCAACATAATTAATCATACTTAAA
>Ga0209379_10001547_pt1 | contig 14923 bp, 15 predicted proteins | sample tdDd001_FD_187124 | JGI IMG/M metagenome (GOLD analysis project Ga0209379, IMG submission 187124) | Marine sediment microbial communities from the Atlantic coast under amendment with organic carbon and nitrate - tdDd00.1 (SPAdes)... | ecosystem: Environmental > Aquatic > Marine > Coastal >...
CAAAGTATTGAGATAATATGTATTTATAATGAGAAAAAGGTATTTAATTCAATGATATTATCACACATTACAAATAATACGTTTAAGGGAGTGGTTTTATAAATTAGCTCCATTCCATCAATGGCTATGTGGGAATTGCGGCTGTCTCATATTCTGGGCACGTATATAGCTTACTTGCAGAGAAAGGCAGTAACGTTGTAGGGCAAGGAGGCAGAAAATCAAGCCTCTGTTAATACCTTGATCTCGTAATACTCAAGATCTTCAGTGATCATATTGACTCTAGTTGCGTCACTTTTTGTCATAATATGCTCCATACCGATCTTTTGCATAATTTTACCTGGTGATGGATCTCGGCTTAAATGTTGGCCGTAGATCATTTCCAGCTCCATACGCTTGAAACCAAACTCCGTCAAACGTTTCGCTGCTTCTGTACAATAGCCTTGGCCCCAAAAAGGCACACCAATCCAATATCCCAGTTGGGCATTATTGTTGGCAATGTTATGGAGCCCGACGCAGCCTATTAGCTGATAATTGGATTTTAGAGTGATTGCGTAGATAGCTGATTGCTGGCTCTGCCAGCCGGCAAGGAGCTTGCCAATCCATTGCCCGGCAATACCATCTGAGTAGGGATGTGGAATGTTGATGGTACCGTTGGCAATCATCTCGTCACCTGCGAGTTTTTGTATCTTGGTGGAGTCTGATAGCTGAAAAGGCCTAAGTATGAGCCTTTCCGTTGTTAATAAAGGTTGGTGTCTCATCTACTTGTCCTAACGTATAAAGCAATATGTTAAAATGAAATTATTAAATCGTGTTCATAATATTTATGCAATAGGTTGGATCAAAGAATGGAATGAATACCAATACTTTGTTTTTTGTTTGTTGGCAGGAAGATAGCAGGGATATTTGGCATATTGATGACATTTTTCTAACTTTGAAGCAAAAAAAGGTTAGCCTGAGCTATCAAATTTAGCCAGTTTCTGATGCATCTTTACTGTTTCTTTTTGAAAGCCGACAGATACCAGTGCCAGTGATGTCTGCCGGAGGTACTGCAGAGACAACTAGGGGAGGTGTTAACTTCATCCCCAGTGACCTTTCCATTCTGACTCGCCAAACTCGGCAATATGGCAGAGTGCTCTTTTGATATCTTTTTCCAGAAGCAACTTGATAAGCCATCCTGTTCCCCGTATACGAGGGGAAAACTTGATCCGGTAATGAATTAGGCTTTGGTTAGCATTGATGCTCTGAAAACGAATCCACCCACCATGTTCGTCGATGGGACCACCTTGGATGATCTTATAGTGAAGATGTTCATTTTCTTTGTAGTCGATGATTTGCTCTTGAAAAGTAAATGGCCCGGAAATGACTTTCCTGACTGCACCAATTCCATTGATCTCTGGCTTTCCATGCTTAACGAGAGAATACTCGGCGTCGAAAAAGCGTCCAAGGTTTTCATGGTCAGAAAGTAACTGGAAAAGTACTTTCTTGGGCACATCAGCAGTTTGCTCTAAAGTGATGGTGTGTATACCCATGTTTTCGACCCTTTGTCAAGATGTAATTGCGATGTTAACAAAAGGTGTTGCTATGTCAACAGCAAGTTGAACATAGTTTTTGATAGAACCGTGGGATAACTAGCTGCGAATACATTTAGTTGCGATAGTGATGAATCTTAGAATGGTTGTGAAAAAGTATTGAACGCTAGAATTTTATTGTGATATCGATTTACGTATATTTCTTTGTTATTGAATCAGTTACCTGATTGGTTCGTTGGTATCATCGCTCGTTCCCCTCTAAAAGAGATGTTTGTCACAAAAATAATGCAAAATAGTGGTTGCAAAGCTAACCATTGCCTCTTATATTAAATTGGTTGATATATATTGGATGGTGAATTTTATTGAAAAGAGTGGAAAGCCTTAATCCGTTAAATAAGGTCACTTCTAAAATCACTGCTTGAGATATCACACTGTTTTTTAACCCCTGAGCTTTTTATTGGACCTAGATGCAATTAGTCGTTCTATTTTAAAAAGTTGATTTGCCAGGGAGTAACGAAGTTTTACTGTGACCTAACTGTCATCAGGATGTAATGATCCGTTGGGTATAGTAGAGCTGATTAGATGAGTAAGACGGTATTAATAAAAGAGAGATATCAACCTTACTCGTTTTTGGAAAAAATGAGAGGTAAAATATGGCTAATAGAAACCGCAGACAATGGTTCTATCATCAGTCGCAAACGACAAGTGAAAAAGGGAAATCACAGTAATAGCTTGAGTGCAGTAGCATCAATTTATTGATTTTCTTAATGTTTTTTAAAGCATGCCAGAAGCACAAGATTTACGAAGAGTGTTTCTGGCAAATACCCCCTTCCTAGTGTGATTATTTATTTGCTATTTTAAATTCCCTTGAACTTATAACCATTTGCCTATTATTCAAATAGCAATCGTTTGCTATTGAGTTTGTTCGTTGTGTTTTCATCAATACACCAAGTCTAATGTTTGTAGATAGAGCTAGTGTCGATAATATATAGAAGTGTATTCATCAGGAGTGTAAGATATCTTATATTCGTATAAAAAAGTTAGATAACTATCTAAATATATGGCCACCAACAGTTATTTGTTCAGGTATTTCGCGAATGGGCCTACCACCAAGATAGATATCGCCTTTTACGACCAAAAACTTTGGAAGTTCAGTAATTGCCGAATTTGCAAGATATAAGTCACCACCGACATACAGGTAAGGGGGCAGTTGTGTGATTTTGGTCCCCATGATACTAAGATCTCCCCTGACCTGCAGACCCGTATTCAGATAAGTGACTTGTGAGTGGGCAAGGTTTATATAGCCAAAGACAACTAATTGTCGCGGGAGCTGTTTGACTGCGCTATATGCCAGATTTAGGTTTCCTTCCACTTTCAGCTTTCGTGGCAAACGTTCTATTTTACTGTATTCAAGATTAAGATTGCCCTTGACTGTCATTGGATTAGGCAGCGTCAAGTTTCGTGCATATCGCAATGACACATTACCGTATGTATCAGTGTAGTTAAGTAGCTTAAGTTCAGATACGTACTGGTTGGCATAAGAATTTATCGAAAAGAGAATAGTGAATAGCATAGTGGCAATGGTTATCCCCCTGAATCGGCAAGGAGAAAAAATTAACGTCTGTTTTCGAGCGTTAGCCATTTAGAGCCGCCTTATATTCATTATCTGCAAATTATGCCTAGCTCCAGCTGATAGTCAATTGTGATGCTTGATTCAGATCTTAATTATTCGAAACAATACCTTAACTTATTAAGTCCTCACCTTATCAATGCAGTACGAAAGTTGAAGTTCAGACCGTTCATAGCCCAAAAGGGCGGTTGTTAAGTCTCTGTTCAGGTATAAAACATTGTTTTTTATTTTAAGGCTACGTTCAGTTAAGCGGTGTAGATTAGTCATCAACAAAACGAAGGCCATCGAAATAGACGATGTTCGCTCTTCATATAAAGACATTTAGGAGTATCACCGATGAAAAAATTAGCCGTTATTTCAACCATCACTTTGGCAACTGTTATGGCATTGCCTGCTTTTGCTGCGGACACGGATTGGTTTGTTGGTGCTGGTGCCGGTTATCAAGAAGATAATGTCAAAGGTGAGTTTGGCCAGAACGGTGAAGATATGACTTACCAGCTACGTGGCGGTGCCATAATCAATGATCACCATCGCGTGATGGGCACCTATAGCTATATGGATAAGTCATCACAGAATATGTTCTTGGCATCTTACGACTATTTGGTACCAGTCGCTCAGCAGGTTAACTTATTCGCCGGTGTGTCTGCGGGTGTAGCAGATAACAAAATTGCGGGTGAAAGTTCATCAGATTTTGTATGGGGCGGCCAGGTCGGTGCGATGTATGAAATCAATGATAACTGGTCGACGGATCTAACCTACCGCTACCTTGACCAGGATTATAACGAAAACAGCACGAAAATTGATGACTCCCAACAAGTAGTACTCTCTGTTGACTACAAGTTCTAACTCATCTGCCGAATGATTTGAATACATGAAAGAGGGGCTCAAAAAGCCCCTCTGTATACCCTCATCTATGCACCCTCCGAGTTTGCTACTGTTCATTTAAGTTCTACTTGTTCTTGTGACGGCAGAAATTAAAAACGTAATTACGCATAATTGCTCATTTTATGCCCGCTCGAATCCAGATCACAAAAAAAAACGGCTTTGGGGTTGTTAATGTGATCTATATCTCTATATACTCCGCTTCCGGCCAGAACCATCGAGTTCAGCCACCTTAGTTACAAGCTGTCACCATGGATATGTGAACGACCCACGGAGTTGGACCGGCGTTATTTTAGCTTGTTATCAAGGTGACTTGTATGTTGTACATGTGGGCGGACAAACACGCATTTTCTGAACAACCTTGTTCAGAACCCTCCTATTTTGCTTTTTCCCCGAAAGCAGTGGTTCCCCTATTGCAACAGGCAGTAACACCTTCATATTTCGGCATCCCATTTATTAGAAACAACAGGACGAAATAATGCAGTTGTTAATTAGTTTGGCCGGTATTTTAGTACTGGTAGTTTGCGCTTGGGCGTTATCTGAAAACCGCAAAGCGATCAATTGGCGTACCGTCGGTGGAGCGCTATTCCTACAGGCAAGTTTTGCCGCTTTGGTATTGTATATACCGGTAGGGCAAATGATGCTGGGGGCGATGAGTAGTGGCGTCGCCAATGTATTGGGTTTTGCCGATGAGGGGATCAAATTCTTGTTTGGTGACCTCGCTACTTCCGGTTTCATTTTTGCTGTTCGCGTTCTTCCCCTCGTTATTTTCATTAGTGCTCTGATTTCTCTTCTTTATCATATAGGTGCAATGCAGTGGGTCATTAAGGTGATTGGTGGCGGTATTCAGAAAGCTCTGGGTACCAGCCGTGCAGAATCACTGGTTGCAACGGGTAATATCTTTCTCTCTCAGGGTGAATCGCCTTTATTGGTCAAACCATTCCTTCCTAAAATGACCCGCTCTGAGTTGTTTGCTGTGATGACCGGAGGTATGGCGTCAGTCGCCGGTAGTGTCTTGGGGGGGTATGCTGGATTGGGTGTCGACCTGAAATACCTTATTGCAGCTAGCTTCATGGCCGCACCGGGTAGCCTGCTGATGGCTAAGATTCTGGTTCCAGAGCAAGGCAAGGCTGTTGAACAAACTGAGATCGAAATGGCTAAAAGCGATCACAGTAATGCGATTGATGCTCTGGCGGCCGGTGCGATGAACGGCATGAAGGTGGCTGTTGCTATCGGTACGATGCTGATTGCGTTTGTTAGTGTTATCGCAATGGCGAATGCTGGCCTTGAGATGGTTGGTGAGTGGTTTGGTATGCAGAGCCTGACCATGCAGGGTATTTTAGGTTACTTGTTCTCGCCACTTGCTTTCATCATTGGCGTACCTGCCAGTGAAATGCTTCAAGCCGGTGCATTCATTGGCCAGAAGATGATCTTGAACGAATTTGTTGCCTTCCTTGATTTTGTAAGTGTCAAAGAAACACTGTCTACTCAAAGCCAGGTGATTATTACGTTTGCTCTATGCGGCTTTGCCAACATCGGCTCTATCGCTATTCAGATTGGCTCTATCGGTGTCATGGCTCCTGAGCGCCGTGGTGATGTAGCAAGTCTAGGTTTTAAGGCGGTACTTGCGGCGACTTTGGCTAACCTGATGAGTGCAGCTCTGGCTGGTATATTCGTTAGCTTGTAAGTTAGTTTTATAAAAAAACCGCCACATTCAGTTGGCGGTTTTTTTATATCTGAAATATATAATACAATGTTTTATTGTGTTAGAGTTTGCTGCAGTTAGTAGATGCAGGTTAGATACAATGCGATATTTTGGAATAGTTCTCGTGGGATGCCTATGGGGAGTCTCTGCTCATACCAATGCGGAGACATTTCTGAATGACTTAACTCTGCTGCAACAGAAGCCGGAGTATACACAGTCCGCAGGGCTGGAGGTAACAAACGAACGGCAATATATTGGCAAGGATAATACGGAGAGTGTCATTAATATTAAGCCTAAGCGTAGCTCTGCTACAGAATTGCCAGCGTCTTTAAATCAGGGATTCACGCCTAGCCATGAAGCGATGCGTGAAGTTGAAGAAAAGCGCGAAGCTGATGATCGATTGTTGATGGCAATCTTTAGTTTGTTCTGAGTTTGGATAGACTGAGGAAGTCGACACCAAGCCAGTGAATGAGGCTTGGTGTTTGTATGTAGTGCGATAATATTTAAATGGCACTCAAAGCAGGAATCGTTAAAGGCTATTTATCGAACTGCTTAATCAGAACAGATGTATCAGCTCGGCTGAACCCACGCCCTTGCAGCTCTGAATATATCCCGTCAACCTGCTTGGCTAGCGGTAGCTCTACCCCTAGTTTTTCTGCGGCCTCAAAGCAAATGCCGAGATCTTTACGCATCCAGTCAATCGCAAAACCAAAGTCGAATTTATCTTCGGACATCGTGACGGCGCGATTTTCCAGTTGCCACGAACCTGCAGCACCATGCTTTAACACATCAGTCATTTTCTCTATATCGAGACCGGCTGACTTGGCAAGTGTGATTGCTTCCGACAGTCCTTGCAGGACACCGGCAATACAGATTTGGTTCGCCATTTTAGTGATCTGACCGTAACCCACATCCCCCATCAATGTTGTCGCCTTGGCAAAGCAATCGATAATAGGCTTAGCTGTATCAAATACCTTTTCCTTACCACCCACCATAACTGTCAGGCAGCCGTTAACGGCACCAGCCTCACCACCAGATACCGGAGCATCAAGGAAGGCTGTACTTACTTCTGTGGCAGCAAGTGCAATTTCACGGGCAACCTCAGCCGAGGCTGTGGTGTTATCGATAAGGATTGCTCCCGGCTTGACGGCCGCAAGGATACCATCGGCAGCTTTGTATACCTGGCGAACGTCTTCATCATTTCCCACGCAGGTAAAAACGAAATCAGCATCTTGGGCGGCTTTCGCAGGGGTTAATGCGATCTCTCCCTGGTATTGCTTTGCCCACTTTTCAGCGGTGGCGGTCGTACGGTTATAGACAGTGACGTGATGGCCGGCATTGGCTAGATGACCTGCCATTGGGAAGCCCATTGTTCCGAGTCCGATAAATGCGATTTTCTTGGTTGTCATGAATTAGCTTCCCTGTATAGCGGTATGTGGATGAAATATAACGATCATATTCTTAACATTCAATGGGAAATTGTTCATGCAGTCATAAATGAAAACTGTGATCTGGTGCAAATAATCTCTTGTGAAATTTCAGCCATCATCCTATGATGCTGTTGGTTCTTATTAGTGATGTTGAGTATATGCTGGCAACTATTATTCGAGCAGTGATGTTGGTGTTCTGTCTGGGGGCTGCATCAATGGCTCATGCAGAAAGCTATCAAGCTGCCAATAACTTGGCATTGCCAGATAGTGTTACTCAGCATATGGTTGAATCATCCAAGTTCGATATACTGGTTGCTAAGATCCATTCGGAGACTGACAGCAATCAGGCTACGATGGATAAAGGCGCGCTAGTCTGGAACTTTCCCCTGCAAGCGGTCTCCAAGGAATCCATTCCTAAGCAGGCCAATCCACTGCCTCAAAAACAGCATTCCACTGAAAGTCGGGACTATGACCCAGCACTAGCCAACTCTTCTCGAATGGCAAATTTATTGCGCCATGATCCTGAAGAGGTTCAGCCGTTATATCAGCTGGCAATAGAGCTGCCGATCGAGCCAATACCTTCCCTGGTGAAAGGTTATTGTGTCAATTTCAGCGATAGTCTTAATTGGATGCTGAATACGAATCCGCCTTCTTGCCGAATATCGGGTTGGAAGGAGAGTAATCTCACCTATATTTTCTACCACCACCGTTTTCTCCGCACCTGATTAATATCAATCAGTATAAGTGTTTGATTATTATTATGTAATTATCTGAGCGCTTACTTACCTCGATTGGTATACATCATGTTTTGTTGCTGGTTATAGCAATTAAACAGACTGCTTCGGACTTCCTGACCCAGCGCTTAGAACTATCGGCTATTGCCGTCTAACGTTCTAGCTATCTGGTTCCGACTGAGTATATCTCTAGCACATTGCTGCGGCTTTGAGCCTGCGATGTTTGCTGTTCTCTACTCAGGAAATTATTCCACCACACCAGAGATTACTGGTGGAGAATATGGTGCACTAACAATGAGAAAACCCAATAAACAGCGACTGCTTAATCACTATCCGACATGGAAGTACGTCGTGCTGGTCGTTACCGTCTTAGTTATGATGCTAAGTGCTATTCCAACCTGGTATGGCGAGAATGCGGCGGTGCAAATTGCAGCAAAGAGTACACAAGTTCCATCTATTTTAGTTCTGCAGCAACAACTGGAAAATCGCGGCATCGATGTAAAGCGAATTGATCAGCAAGAAAATAAAACAGTCGTTGTGCTGCAAAAAGAGAGTCAACAGACAGCGGCAAGAACCGTACTGGCTGAAGTGATCAATGATCAAGCCAATAGCAAATCGCAGCTGACATTGGCACTAGAGCCAGCTGCACCGCAGTGGTTGCAGAGTATGGGGTTTTCCCCGATTAAGCTTGGGCTGGATCTGCGCGGAGGCGTCCAGTTCTTACTGGATGTTGATATTGATCAGGTGTTTAAGGCACAAGGTGAGCAACTTAGCGACGAGCTTCGCCAACAGATCCGTCAGGAAGGGATCCGTGGTGCACGTGTTGAAGCTTCTGGTGTCGATGGGCTGATTGTGCATCTGCCTGACACAGAGGCTAATCGAGCGGTACGAAAATTTATTCGTCAAAGCTATCCGCAATGGCAGCTAACGAACGGTAGCGGAGCCGGACTGAAACTGGCATTAAAAGACGATGAGAAAACAGCGCTACGGAACCTGACCGTTCAGCAGAATCTGCAAACAATGCGCAGCAGAATAGAAGAGCTAGGTATTACTGAGGCCTTGGTTCAGCGTCAGGGGGAGAACCGTATTCGTATTGAATTGCCGGGGGTACAGGATCCGGCTGCGGCTAAAAATGTGATTGGTGCGACAGCCAGCCTGGCCTTTTACTCGGTGAAAGAGCCGGGAACCGGCAGCACGATGGAAATGAAAGACAAAGATGGTCATCCGGTGCGGGTGTCTCGCAAGCCTGTTTTAGGTGGTGATCATATTGTTGATGCCCGTGCCAGCTTTGGCGAAATGGGCATGTCTGAAGTGAATATCACCTTAGATCATGCTGGCGGGAAAATTATGTCTGACTTCTCACGCCACAATATTGGCAAAGCGATGGCAACGGCGTTCAGTGAATACAGTCGCGACAGTGAGGGGAATGCCAAGCAGACCAGTAGTATTATCAGTGTGGCCACGATCCAAAGTCAGCTGGGAAATCGGTTTAGGATCACGGGGGCGGGTGCCATGCAGGATGCCCAGGAACTGGCACTATTGCTTCGTGCTGGCTCCTTGACGGCACCGGTGACGATTGTCGAAGAGCGTACGATTGGTCCGACATTGGGGGCTGAAAATATCGAAAATGGTTTTGCTGCACTCGCTTTGGGACTAGGAATGACTTTGCTGTTTATGGCTGCTTGGTATCGCCGTCTTGGCTGGGTAGCGAATGTCGCACTTGTTGCGAATATGGTGATGTTGTTTGGTCTGATGGCACTGATCCCGGGGGCTGTGCTGACATTACCCGGGATAGCGGGTTTGGTGCTGACTGTCGGTATGGCTGTCGATACCAATGTGCTTATTTTTGAACGGATCAAAGACAAACTTAAGGAAGGACGTAGTTTTGCTCAAGCCATTGATCGTGGTTTCAGCAGTGCGTTTAGCACGATTTTTGATGCCAACTTTACCACTATGATCACTGCTGTGGTTCTGTATGCCATTGGGAATGGTCCAATTCAGGGGTTTGCTCTGACGTTGGGGCTGGGTTTGTTGACGAGTATGTTTACCGGTATTTTTGCTTCTCGCGCCATCATTAATTTGGTGTGGGGACGAGATGCTAGCCGTGAAGTGAGGGTTTAAGACGATGAATTTTACTATGAAGAATGCAACTAAGTGGCGACACTTCACTAGTGCTGTTTCAATTTTGCTAATGGTTATTTCGATTTTCATGGTTGCAACCCGAGGGTTGAACTGGGGCTTGGATTTCACCGGTGGCGTGGTTAGCGAGATACAGCTTGATTCAAAGATAACAAGCAGTGAAATCGAACCGTTGTTAAATTCTGGCCTCAATCAGGAAGTGAGTGTCGTGTCTGCCGGTGAACAGGGACGCTGGGTATTACGCTATGCCGTCCCTGAAAATGCAGAGCAAGCTCCGTCAATAAAGCAGCTTCTCGCTCCTCTGGCAACGGAAATCAGTGTGCTGAATACTAGTATCGTTGGCCCGCAGGTGGGCCAGGAGTTGGCTGAGCAGGGAGGTTTGGCGTTACTGGTGGCGGTATTGTGTATCTTAGGGTATCTCAGTTATCGCTTTGAATGGCGATTGGCGTCGGGGTCGCTGTTTGCGCTTGCTCATGATGTGATTTTTGTTCTTGGTTTTTTTGCTGCGACACAGATGGAGTTCAATTTAACGGTGCTTGCTGCCGTCATGGCAATCTTGGGTTATTCGCTCAATGACTCGATCATTATTGCCGATCGGATCCGGGAGTTATTGATCGCCAAACCGAATAAGCCAATACAGGATATTAACAACGAAGCGATTGCCGCGACCTTCTCGCGGACTCTCGTGACTTCCGGCACCACATTGATGACGGTTGGCGCATTGTGGTTGTTAGGAGGAGGGCCTTTGGAAGGCTTTGCGATTGCATTGTTCATCGGAATTATTACCGGTACCTGGTCATCCATTTCCGTGGGGACATCCTTGCCGGAATTCTTTGGCTTGCGGGCTGAACATTATATGCCAAAGCCAATAACAGATGAGCCATAAAGAACGTAATAATCCTCTAGGTTGTTACCGATAATACAAGGCCGCATTACGCGGCCTTGTATGTATTACTAGGCGGTAAGGTATTTTAAAGTAGAGACATTTTGCAATTTTTTGTGATTTTTTCACTTTTATGCATGCAAAAAGTGAATAACTTGTCGATAATAATTTTAATATTTGTTTTCAAAGTGAGGTTTTGGTCACAAATGCACCTGGGGCAGTGATAAAGGTCGATATCAACAGGCGTTAGTATTGCATCTATCAATTGCGAGTGTGAAGAGTACAACTTTATACACTGATAAATGACAAGGGCGACATTATGTATGATACAGAAATGAAGCTAAACCATCAGATTGTTCAATTTGTAGAAACGCAATTACATGAGTTGCTACCACCTCACTCCGAAGAGGTGTTAGCGGGAAAGAATAACGAGCAAAATATGCATGCGGTCATGCTGTCGATATTGGTTCAGTATCTTTCGGGGCTAAAAGCGATTAACTGCCTATTGAGCAAAGGGTTTGTATCCCAGACTCGGGGTATCTTTCAGACTTTGGGCGACGACTATGAAGATATCATTTTTCTCAGCCTACCCAGCCAAGATGGCCAGGTTACACCGTTGCATCAAGAATACCTGAAAAGTGCCGCTGGTGATGAGTGTCATGGCTGTTACAGTCCGGTTTCTCGTTGTGAAATTCGCAATATGATCAAACAGGCTAAGAATATCAATCATAACGTGTTTCAGCTTTACCCGAAGAAGCAGGCGTTGCAGGTGCTACGTCCACACGGCGGCAAACCTTGTTCGGTTGACGTAGCTATCGATCTCCATCGCCATTTTGCCTACAAAGCGATTTTATTAGCGGTGCTCACAGCCAAAGTTGCTGATAACGTAGAAATTATGCGCGCATGCCTGAACTACCGTGCTCATTTGGAAATGATTGACCCTCGTGCTGTTGAATTTACCCCTGCGGCCTACCCGCACCACCACCGTGAAATTGGTGTTACACCTCGATATGCTGCAGCAAGGTAAAGAAAAGCAACGTCTACCCAAGGCTTGATCAATTGTGTTAACTTCATAGCATGCGTTGAAAAGGAAATTTGGGTCGGTCATGGGAAAGAAAGAGTTAGATACGAAGATTATTACGGCTGGGCGTTCAAAGAAGTGGACTCAGCATTTGGTTAATCCACCTGTCAGTCGAGCTTCGACGATTGTGTTTGATACCGTTGAAGAGATGAAGCAAGCAACGGCAAATCGAGCCAATAAAGAACTGTTTTACGGCCGCCGCGGAACCAATACACATTTTGCTTTCCAGGATGCGATGGTTGAGTTGGAAGGTGGGGTGGGTTGTGCATTATACCCATGCGGGACAGCAGCTATATCGAATGCAATTCTGTCGTTTGTCAAAGCTGGTGATCACATCCTGATGGTCGATGGTGTGTATGAGCCTACACGTGATTTTTGCGACAAGATGTTGGATAAAATGGGCGTTGAAACGACCTATTATGATCCCATGATAGGTGAGGGGATCCGAGATTTGATCCGCCCTAACACCACTGTACTTTTCCTTGAGTCTCCATGCTCAATTACCATGGAGGTGCAGGATGTGCCGAGCTTGGCTCGAATTGCCCACGAGTATAATTTGGTCGTTATGCTGGATAATACCTGGGCATCGCCAGTCAACTTTCAACCCTTTGATCACGGTGTTGATATTTCGATTCAGGCAGCAACAAAATATATTGTAGGTCATTCTGACGTTATGCTCGGCACAGCAACTGCCAATGAGCGCTGCTGGGATCAATTGCGTGAAAATAGCTACCTAATGGGGCAGTGCACCTCGCCTGATGATGTCTACCTTGCTATGCGTGGATTAAGAACATTAGGTGTTCGCCTAAAGCAGCATGAGCAAAATAGCTTGAAAATTGCCAAGTGGCTCGCTGCACGTGAGGAAGTGGATCATGTTCGTCATCCAGCCTTAGAAAGTTGCGAAGGGCATGAATTTTATAAGCGTGACTTTAAAGGCTGCAACGGACTTTTTTCATTGGTATTGAATCGCGGAAATACTGAAGCTCTGACGGCATTGCTGGATGGAATGGAGCATTTCAGTATGGGGTATTCGTGGGGGGGCTTTGAAAGCTTGATCTTGGCCAACGAGAATATCAACTCAATACGTTCTGCCAAGAAAAAAGACTTTGCCGGACCAATGCTACGTCTACATATCGGCCTGGAAGACTGCGAAGATTTAATCCGCGATCTGGAAAAAGGATTCGAGCGTTTTAATGCTGTACTGAACAACTCGCTTTGATGTATGACCCGATACGAACAGGCCGCAATAGCGGCCTGTTTTCGTTATGGGTGAAACTTTTATTTTTGGCCGATTTCGTATTTCAGTTGTTCCAAAAAACCTTTCATATAAACAGTACGCTTGTGCGCTTCTGCTCTTCCAGCTTTCGTGTTCATCGACTTTTCTAATTTAAAGAGCTTGTTATAGAAGTGGTCAACACAGAAATCTTTATCGTTATATTCACGTGCTTGGCAAAATGGGTCATCGTCAGAATAAAGGCGAGCGTTGAATGAAGTGCTGACCTGAATGCAGCGGGCTATGCCAACAGCACCGAGAGCATCGATGCGGTCGGCATCTTGGACGATGGCGGCTTCTATTGTTTTGACCTGTACATTTGCGCTGTAGCTGTGGGCTTCAATCGCATGTGTTATCTCATCGAAATAGATGGCCGGATAGTTAATGTCACGTAAGACGCGGAGCGCCTCAATAGCGGCAAGTTTGGAGCTGTTCTGGCGTTCGGGGTGGTTTTTGGGCAATGAAACACAGTCGTGCAGCCATGCAGCAGGAATGATAACAGCTAGCTGGGCCTGTTCGGCAATCGCAAAGGATTTTGCGGCTGTCACAACACGTTCGATATGACTGAGATCATGTGCTGGATCGGTAGTCATTAGTTGCTGAATGTAACTTTTTAGTTGCTGTTCGAGTTTCCCAAGGTGCTGTTCAGTCACAGTAATTGCCTTAAATGATTCCATATGAGTTCAAGTCTTTGTCTAGACTAATATTACACATAAGCACAATAGTAATTAAGCGATCTGTATGAAACCTTTGGTAGAGATTGCTTTCGCATTGGGTTGAACGAAGGAGCCAGAATGACAATGACTTATAGACTGACGGTAATCGCGATATTGACAGTTGGCGTAGTGGGTTGCAGTAGCTCAGATTATGAAAATTATCAGTTGTTTCCTGATGAGTATGTTAATGATGTTGAGTATGACAGTATTTATCATTATGGCTATAACCAAGGCTGTGAGAGTGCATTAAATGTGAAAGGTCAGCCTGATATGGACTATCTCAAAGATATCACTCTAGATAACAGCGATACTCGGTTCAATGAAGGATGGGATGATGGCAATACTGCATGTAAAGACGGGAGCCGTAAGTTAATGCCTTCCTTGATTATTACAGGAGGAGCGAAACAGAGCGCATATTGATTTTCAGTATCGGAAACTGATTGAAAAGAAAAAAACAGACCCGAGGGTCTGTTTTTATACTGCTCAATATTGCTACCGGCAATGAAGAAATAAACCTAGCCTGATTTTATTCTTAATCATTGTTGATGCCGATATTATATTTCGCAACTGATGCTTACGCAGCAGTAGGTCTTGTCAGTGAATGTACTTGACCTTCATGGAATGCTACAGGTACAACAGCATGAACCTCTGGAAGCAGTAGGAATGCATCATCATTTGCATCATTATTCATTTCAACAACGATTTGCAGATGCTGATCCAGTGCCTTATAAAGGTTGGGTGTACGTAGCTTGTTACCTTGATTGCCAAACTGACTGTAGTGACCTTCACTGGAATATACCCAGATATTGAAAGGATCATCTCCCCTTTCAAGTTGCTCGATAAAATCGGCGATATGTCTCATAAAAGTCCTTTTTGTCAATATCAATATCTATGTATTGATACGTCTATTATGGGAGGAAG
>Ga0209379_10001551_pt1 | contig 14894 bp, 10 predicted proteins | sample tdDd001_FD_187124 | JGI IMG/M metagenome (GOLD analysis project Ga0209379, IMG submission 187124) | Marine sediment microbial communities from the Atlantic coast under amendment with organic carbon and nitrate - tdDd00.1 (SPAdes)... | ecosystem: Environmental > Aquatic > Marine > Coastal >...
TGACAAAGGTTTATTTTCCTCGGCCTTGCTCCCCCCACAAGCTGTCATAAGAATAGAAACCATAACAAGTACAATACTAAAAATCTTTTTCATAATCCCTCCGTTACTTAAGTATAAATATGAGATAAACAAAAAGCCCCTTAAAAATTTAGATGTTATATTTTGAATTTAAAGATAGTTCCGATACCCTATCCCTTGAAAATGGAATCATAAGCAGAGAATATTCAAACTCCACAGCTTCTAACTTGTACTGGGGTAACTGGTCCTGACCACAGCTGTTGCTTCCCAGCCCGTTTTGGGCATAGTCAAGGTTTAGTGTGATGAAGTCTCTTTTAACCAGCTTATTCTGGTGGGTCGCACCCTCTAAATCCTCAGTGGTATAGTAGTGGGCTGAAAAATCTATTGGTCTACTTCCCTTTATAAAGAGTCCTTCTCCCTTATCTGTGGCAAGAGAGAGCCACCTGGTGTCTGTTCTGTTACCATTCTCCTGAGGATAGATGTAGTTGGTAAAGAGCTCATCTATAGTTTTACAGTATACCCCGAATAAGTTAGCTAGTTTACTGTCTGGGTATGATTCTCCCTCTCCCCGGCCATACCATGTGGCATTGGAAAAATCTTTATTGATCCCAAGCTGAAGCCCAAGCTTAGGAAGCATAGCAGGGAAGATGTTAACAGGAACGCCCTTTAATGATATCTCTAAGATTCCTGAGTTGTAGATCTTATAGCTGTAAGTTATATTGTAGCCATATTCAAATACAGGGGGAGCTACTCTTGTAGTGATATCCATCTGTACATGATCCTCCATGATCCTGTAATCAAGATTTAAAACACTTTCAGAGGTATGTTTAAAGTACTTTGTATCCCATATCTTTTTCACATACATATCATTGTCGATGGGAGCTCTCCACATATTAAAGGCAGGTGATTTTTCTATAATCCTTCTTCCGTTTAGGGTATAGTCCAGAAGCTGGCCTCTTATCTTGCAGAATGTACATGAGAAGGTGTCTCCCGATACAGTTACAGAATGTGTAGTTTCCTTAGTTGAAAAACTTCCATCTGAAGTCAGGGGAAGGTACTCCTCATTTTTATAGAGAGGAAGCTTTATCTGCTCCCTTGTAACCTCGTGTCCTGCTTTAGCCCAAGGGGAAGATGACTTTGTAACCACAAACATATTCAGCCAGTAATCGGTATTTTTCACACTAGCATTTAAAGAAGTAAGATCAAGGGTAACAACTGAGCTCTCCTGGGGAAGGATAGCGTCAAGGGAACAGCTGCCACTGAGGATAGTGTCTCTATCCACGCATACCTCCCACTTTAATGCAAGGTAGTCCAAGGAGATAAAGTCCAACATATTCTTAATGGTAATCTGTCCTCTGTTCATATCTGAAGGAGAGATCTTTACAGGTTCTATTACCTTTTTATACTCTGTAAGCCCGGGAGACGGAGTCTGGTCAGGGAAGACTAGACCATCGATACAGAAGTTTGAGTTATTTGGATAGTCTCCATAATCCCCTCCATATGAATAGTACTCATTTCCCTCTTCATCCACTGTATGGATACCGTGATCGATCCACTCCCATACAAACCCTCCCTGGATATTTTCATATTTATAGAAGATCTCCTGATATTCCTTGAGCCCCCCGGGGCCATTTCCCATGGCATGAGCATATTCGCAGATAAGTCTTGGTTTTGTGGAATCGGTTTGTCCAAAGCCAACCATCTTTTCCACAGATGAATACATAGTACTGATCATGTCCACAACCTCACCTTTCCTGTCCTCCTCATAGTGGATAGGTCTTGTGGTATCTAACTCCCTGCATCTTTTAGCCATAGCTCTGAAGTTGTCTCCAAACCCAGACTCATTTCCAAGGGACCAGAAGATGATAGAGGGGTGGTTCTTTTCCCTGTGAACAGCTCTTTCTATCCTGTCCACATAGGCAGCTTCCCATGAAGGATTGCAGCTGAGACGGGCAAGGTCCTCTACCCACATAAATCCGTGGGCTTCAAGATCTGTTTCAGCCATTACATATAGTCCCAGCTCATCACAGAGGTCATAGAAGTAAGGTTCATTGGGATAGTGAGATGTTCTTACAGCATTTATATTGTGCTGCTTCATAAGAACGAGATCCCTTTTTATCCTCTCCTTGGATACCGTTCTTCCGCTTTTAGGATCGTGATCGTGTCTGTTGACCCCCTTTATCATAAAATAACTTCCGTTCAGGTAAAACTTATTTCCTTTGATCTCTATCGTTCTGAATCCTACCCTCTGACACAGGACCTCTCTTGATTCCTTTGTAGTAACTTCTATAGTCAGTTTATACAGGTGTGGAGATTCAGCACTCCACTTCTGAGGTTCAGATATTTCATGAGAACTCTTAACAGGGTGTGAAGCTCCTTCAGAAAACTCCTCATGCCAGGATGAAACTATATTTTCATCTCTGTCGTAGAGGGTATAGTCTATTTTGAGCTCCTCTTCTGAAGTCCCTCTTATATCAAGGGTGGTATCTAGTATTGCATCCTTATAACCCTTGTCAAAGGAAGTAGTTATAAAGAGATCTTCAATATGAATCTTGTCTTTGGAGATTATAAATACATCTCTGAAGACACCGCTTAGCCACCACATATCCTGATCTTCTATATAAGAAGCTTCCGACCACTGGAGCACCTTTATGTCTATCTTATTTTCTCCAGACCTGACAAAGGATGAGATATCAAATTCAGCTGTGAGTCTGCTTCCCTTACTCATCCCAACCTCTCTTCCATTGACATAGAGATAAAAGATACTGTCTACTCCATCAAATCTTATAATATTTTTCTTCTTCATATCCCCTTCAGACATATAAAAAGATCTGGAATATATTCCTGTAGGGTTTTCACTGGGAACATGGGGAGCATTTACTGTGAAGGGATATCCCTCATCGGTATACTGCATCTGACCATATCCCTTTAGCTGCCAGCAGCTGGGAACCTCTATAGTACCCCAGTGGGAGTTGTCAAAATCTTCAGAATAAAAGTTTTCAGGAACGAAAAGCGGGTTTTCATGGTATGAAAAACGCCACATTCCATTTAAGAGTTTATACCCCTTTGAATCTTCAGGATGACCTGAGAGTGCCTTATCTATGCAGTCATATGCAAAAAAGTGTGCTCTAGGATCCAGTCTGTTTTTATGCAATAGGGTTTCGTTTTCCCAGTCTAACATTTTTTACCTCCATATTTAGTAAAATTTTTACTAGATTATAGTTTGATATTTTACCAATGTCAATTTTTTTTACAAATAATTTAAAAGCGGTACTATAGGGCCTATAATGTACACTCTTGCAAGGGGGAAAGTTGAATTAAGGGTGTTGACTTTTGATGAAGTAAGAGCTATACTCTTAAAAGTTTATGGATTTAGTAAAAAATTTACTAGATAATATAAGCTGGATTTATAGGCTGATTTATTATAATATAAAGGCAGAGAGATTACTAAGGGGGGATTAGGAATGAAAGGAAATAAACTGCATATTATAGCAGATTTAACACTGATATTGGTTGCAATTATCTGGGGTTCTGGTTTTACAGCTACTAAACTGGCATTGGACAGTGGATTTGGACCATTTTATCTGATGGCATTCAGATTTGCCATAGCAGCGATTATTATGAAGGTGATATTTTTTAAGAAGTTAAAAAATATGAGCCGGGATGAGCTGAGAGCCGGAGCTATTATCGGAGCATTTTTATTTTTTGCTTTTGGTACCCAGACAGTGGGGATGCTTTTTACCACACCTTCAAAAAATGCGTTCCTTACAGGAACCAATGTTGTAATGGTGCCTTTTATCTACTGGGCAATAAGTAGGATAAAGCCTGATGTCTACTCTGTTATAGCAGCAGTAATTTGTTTTATAGGAATAAGTACTCTGTCCTATGAGGGGAGTTTTTCTATGGGACTGGGAGATACCTTATCGTTAATATGTGCCGTAGGGTTTGCATGCCACATCAGTCTTACAGGCTACTTTGCTAAAAAGATAGATGTAATAAAGATAGCATTTCTTCAGATGGCAGTGGCTGCAGTACTTTCTCTTATAGCAGCACTTTTCTTTGAGCAGCTTCCGGTGGAGTTTGATAGGACAGGAGTTCTGTCGGTGATATACCTTGGAGTATTTAGTACCATGGTAGCCTTCTTCCTGCAGACAGTGGCACAGAAATATACCACAGCATCAAGAACAGCAATAATACTGTCAACAGAAGCAATATTCGGAACGCTGTTTTCGGTACTTCTTCTCAGTGAAAAACTCACTGTTAATATGATAATAGGGGGATGCGCTATATTCCTTGCAATTATCACAGTGGAAACAAAGTGGGATTTCCTTAAGCCAAAAAACAGAAGTCCTTTAGGTTCAAAGCAGTAGGGGTTTTAAATGAAGAAAAATCCAGTCTACGGGATCTTACTTAAGGTAGCCCTGCCAATAGCTCTTCAGAATCTGGTACTATCATCTATTAATATGATAGATACCTTTATGATAGGGCAGTTAGGAGAGGCATCTATAGCCTCAGTGGGGATAGCTAATCAGATATTTTTTCTTATGGCACTGATTTTATTTGGAATAAACAGTGGTTCCGGGATCTTTTACTCACAGTTTTTCGGAAAAAAAGATATGGAAAGTCTGAAAAAGACCATGGGACTGACATTTACCCTGGGAACAGGGGTAAGTATGATATTTTTTCTCACAGCCTTTTTTAATCCGGAGTTTCTTATATCATTCTACTCAAAAGAGAGGGAGATAATAGATATAGGAGGAAGGTATCTAAAGATAGTCTCGCTTTCCTATATATTTACATCGGTATCCTTTCTTATCTCATTTAGTCTGAGAAGTATAGGAATAACAAAACCCAGTCTTATAAATAGCTTTATCTCCCTTGTAATAAACGGGGGACTAAACTATGTATTGATATTTGGAAAATTGGGATTTTCACCTATGGGAGTAGAGGGTGCAGCTATAGCAACTCTTACAGCCAGGATAGCGGAGTTTTTCTTCTTTACTTTGGGAACCTATATGAAAAAATACTCTATAGTAGGAAAGGCAGGGGAGTATCTCAGCTACGATAAAAAGTTTACCAGAAGGTATTTTAAAACCACAGCCAGTGTAATAGTAAATGAGATATTCTGGTCTCTGGGGATGACTATGCACTCAGTGGTATTTGCAAGGATGGGGGTCATGGCGATGGCTTCCTATAATATAACAAAGAGTTTAGAGGGACTTATCTATGTGGTCTTTATCGGACTGTCAAATGCTGCAGTAGTAAGTGTAGGGCAGAGCATAGGAAGGGGAGACAGAGAGGGAGCACTGCATCTGGGGAAATCCATAGTAAAGACCTGCCTTGTAGCAGGGGCAGTGAGTGCAGTATTGATACTGGCAGTATCCCAGCCGTTTCTTAGTATCTACAAGGTAGCAGATGAGGTGAAGGGGATATCCAAGGGAATGATATATGTCTATAGTGGGATGATCCTTTTTAGAGGGACAGCCACAGTAAACCTTACTGGAGTGCTCCGGTCGGGAGGAGATACCAGCTTTGGTATGTGGGCAGACCTGCTGACACTCTGGCTTATAGCAGTTCCCCTCACAGTGGCAGGGGGCCTCTATATGGGAGTAGATCCGGTGTTTGTATACTTCCTGTCTCAGACCGATGTTATAGCCAAGTTTTTTATAGGTATAAAGAGGTTATATTCAGCTCTGTGGATAAAGGACCTCATATCAGAGGTATAGGTAATTTTAAGGGGAGCTAAAAGGATAGCTCCTCTTCTTTTGTATAAAGCCTATCATATGGGAAAAGAAGAGAAAAGGAGGAGCGCTGTGAAAAGAAAAATAATATATAAAAATGTATTGAAACTAGCTCTTCCGGCAGTGGGGGAGATGCTTCTTTATATGACTATCTGGATACTTGATACCCTCATGGTAGGTCGTTATGGAGGGAGGGTATCTCTTAGTGCCGTGAGTCTTGGAGGAGAGTTGCTATATACCTTTATATCTATATTTGTAACAATGGGAATAGCTGTTGCTATGACTTCACTCATATCAAGGAAGTTAGGAGAGGGAAATATAAAAGCTGCCAATGAGTATGCCAATGTTGGGTTTTACCTTGGGACTGCTACCACCTTCTTCTTTTTTATAATATTTAATAGATTCAGTGGTAATCTTCTGTCTCTTGCAGGGGCTGAGGGTGAGGTACTAGAGCAGGGAGGTATCTATCTGAATATCTGCTCCTGGGCTATGCTTTTTACCATGGGAAGAAACCTTTTAAATGGTATCTTAAGGGGGGAACAAAACACAAAGATTCCTCTTTACAGTTCGGCAATTATGACTGTAACCAACCTTACTCTGGACTACCTTTTAATATTCGGAATAGGTATATTTCCAGAGCTGGGAGTAAAGGGAGCAGCTATAGCCACAGTGGCATCAGCTGTTGCAGCTTTTGTCTATACCTTTAACTATGTCCAGAAGAAAAACGGGATAAAGATTACTCTGGACTACCTGGGTCTTGTGAAAGTAAAGGGATTGGAGTTAATCAGACTAGGACTTCCTGCTTCATTTCAGGAGGCATCATCCAGTCTGTCCAGACTATTTGTAATATTTATGATTATGAGAAGCGGGGATATCAACTTTTCAGCCAATCAGATAGCTGTAACCACAGAATCACTGTCATTTATGCCGGGATGGGGTTTTGCAGTGGCATCCACAACTATGGCAGGGTTTAAATACGGAGAAAAAAAATACCAGGAACTCCGGGATGTGGTGAGAGCAAACTTAGAACTGGCTATGATGGTCATGGGAACAACAGCTGTAATATTTTTCATATTCCCGGAAAAGCTGGTATCACTTTTCATAAAATCAGATGAGGTAGAGGTTATTCGTCTGGCCAGCCTGTGTATAAGAATAGGGGCATTTGAGCAGCTGCAATTGGCAGTAACTATGGTTCTGGATGGGGTGTTAAAGGGGATGGGAGATACCAAGAGCCCGTTTATCATATCAGCTGTTTCAGGGTGGCTTATAAGAGTTCCCATGGCCTGTGTGATATTTTTAGTTCTTAAACTTCCAATATATTATATGTGGTATGCTCAGGTAGTCCAGTGGAGTGTTCAGGGAGGGGTAATATATCTTATCTATAGAAGAAAGATGGATGCCCTTATTAAAGGGAGTAAGGTACAGGTGAAGGGGGAACTATGAGGGAGGTAGTGGAAAAATTCTGGGAACTTTTTGATGAAAAAAGGTATATGGAAACCAAATATCTGTTTCATGATGACTGTGTTGTTTTTATGGAAACAAGCAGGGAAAGGTTTGATGATATAGATCTCTACCTTCAGATGAACTGCGATTATCCCGGGAAGTGGAGAACAGTATTGAAAAAAATAATAGAAACAGAGGATGAGATAGTGACCTTAGTACATGTATTTTCCTCAGATAGCAGTAGTGGTGAAGAACACTATGTCACTACAACCTATAGATTTAAAGAGGGACTCATATATGAGATGAAGGAGTACTGGGGGATCATAGAAGACCAGCCTGACTGGAGAAAAAAGTATTCAGTAAAATGTTAACAATAAAAAAAGGGCATTAGCCCTTTTTTTATACTTTAAGAAACTATAAAAATTTAATGTATTGAAGCTCGGTTAACTCATTAACTGAGTACCATAAATCATAGTCACTGATATTATTGATTTATGGCAAAGTGAGGTGAAGCCTCTTTTCTTATTGTTTAGGAAAGTATAGAATTTGTGAAAAATGAGAAGTTTATTTAATCTCCTTTAATATTTCAAAGGCCAGTTTTTCCTTTGGCATTTCAGAAAGATCTTTTTTACTTCCATCCTTAAACAGAAAAACTACTTTATTCTCATCTCTTTGCATATAGCTAACAGAGTTTCCTACGATCATATCGAGGTTTTTTCTTTCAAGCTTTCCTCTAGCATTATCTTCTAGATTTTCACTTTCAGCAGCAAAACCTATAAGGAAATGTTTATCCTTTTTCATCCCCATATTCATAAGGATATCCGGGTTTCTGTCAAGAATCAGGGTGAGGTCTCCCTCCTTTTTCTTTATCTTATTGGAAGAATATTCCTTTATCTTATAGTCAGCTACAGCAGCGCAGGCGATAGCTACATCTACATGTTCATATCTGTCCATTACAGCTTTATACATATCTTCAGCACTGAGGACATCCACTATCTCATCCACTTCACATGGTCTAGGAAGGTTTGTAGGAGCAGAGACTAAGGTAACATGTGCCCCCATCTTCTTAGCTGCTTTAGCAAGGGAGTATCCCATCTTACCAGTGGATCTGTTAGTCAGAAACCTCACAGGATCGATAGCTTCCCTTGTAGCTCCAGCTGTGATGATTATCTTTTTACCTGAAAGAGTCTGAGGAACCTCTATAAACTCCTTTTCGATAATTTCCACAATATCTTCTTCCTTTTTCAGTCTTCCCCTGGCATTGACATTACATGCCAAAAATCCTTCATCTGCTTCTATAAATCTATATCCATATCCCTTTAACTTTTCAACATTTTCTTTGAGAATTGGATTTTCATACATATTTACATTCATAGCCATGGCAAAATAAACGGGAACTGTAGCTGCAGAGATAACAGTAGTTAACATATCATCTGCTATTCCGTTTGCTATCTTACCCACCACATTATAGGTAGCAGGTGCTACTAGGATGACATCAGCCCACTCTGCAAAGGAGATGTGTTCTACCTCTACATTGGATTTCTTTTCCCACATATCAGTGACTACTCTGTCCCGGGCAAGAGTTTCTAAAGTCAGCGGCGTGATTATTTCAGTAGCACTTTTAGTCATAATAACTCTTACATTATGACCTTTTTTCTTCAGCATAGAGATGATGTTTGCAGCCTTATATGCAGCAATACCACCACTTACTCCCAGAAGGATGTTTTTTTTCATTATAATTCACCTCGATATTTTTAATAAACTTATACACATCTACATAAAGAGATTTTTTATTATTATCTCTTTTAATCTTTCCTCAGATATATTAAGACCAAGATCTTTTTTTAGGGAGCTTACTCTTTCAAAGGAAAGGTTTTCACTGTCTATCTTGTTTTCAATTCTGATGTTTTCAATGTCATCATCTGAAAACTCATTTATAAGGCGTAAAAAGTCTTCACCAAAGTTTTTAAACTTCTGATTACCAATCCCTCTTACCTTTAGCATCTCCCACCTGTTTATAGGTTTCTTTTCAGCCAGCTCCATAAGAGTAAGATCGGAAAAGACGATGTATGGTGCAACATCCTCCCTTTCAGCGATCTCCTTTCTCAGTTCATTGAGCTTTTCAAATAACGGATCCTCATAGTAATCAAAGGAAACAACCTCATTTTTTCTTCTGAGAAGAGATTTCTCTCCCTTTAAAAGTCCAAAGGACCTTTTGTTGAGCTGTAATACAGGATAGCTTCCGGCACTTTGATTTAAAAAGCCTTCAGAAGTAAGGTAGTTTATAAATTCATCCAGTTCATTTTTCTTATAGTGAGATAGAAGACCAAAGGTAGAGAGTTTGTGAAGTTCCTTTCTCTCTATTTTTTTATCCTTTTCTCCAAGAAGTATCTTTGTGACAGTATAGCTTCCAAGACTGTTCTTGCTTCTTCCTACAAGGGACAATACTTTTTGGGCATCCACTGTGAGGTCTAATACATCCTCAGCACCGTGGCAGTTTTCGCATGAACCACAGTAGTTTTTTATTCTTTTGTCTCCAAAATACTTGAGGATATACTCCCTCAGGCAGGAGTTTATAGATGAGTAGTTCACCATGGCATCCAGTTTTTTAAACTTCTCCATCTTCAGCTTGTCGGAGGCTTCATCATTGTTATCGATAAAGAATTCCTGAGTATTTACATCCTCTTCATTGTAAAGAAGGATACACTCTCCTCCACCGCCGTCTCTTCCCGCTCTTCCGGCTTCCTGGTAGTAGCTTTCAAGGTCACTGGGGATATTTCTGTGGATGACAAATCTGACATTGGATTTATCGATCCCCATTCCAAAGGCATTGGTAGCTATCATAATTCTGATCTTGTCCCGGAGAAATCCCTCCTGATTATCTTTTCTTTCCTTCTCATCCAGTCCCCCGTGGTACTTACCTACACTAAAGGCCTTTAACTTCAGGTAAGCATAGAGGTTGTCTACCTCTTTTCTGGTGGAAGCATAGATTATACCGGGCTGTCTTCTGTGTCTTTCCAGGTATGATACGATAAACGGCTCGGGATCTTCTCCTTTTTTTACAAAAAATCTAAGGTTCGGACGGTCGAAACCATCCACATAGACCATGGGATTCTCCAACTGAAGTTTTTCTATAATATCTTTTCTTACCTTTGGAGTAGCTGTCGCTGTAAGAGCAGCTACCGGGACCTCTCTTTCAAGGGACTTTATAAACTTAGGAATCTCAAGATAGGATTTCCTAAAATCATGTCCCCACTGGGAGATACAGTGGGCTTCATCTATTGCCACAAAGGAGATATTCAGCCCCCTTAAAAAGTTAACAAATCTTTCATTGATAAGCCTTTCAGGAGCCAGGTATAGGAGTTTTATCTTATTTTGTCTAAGCTTTCTCATTGTAGCAGCATAGTCCTCCTTAGAAAGAGAGGAGTTGATGTAGGCTGAGGATATTCCCAGCTGATTCAGAGTATCTACCTGATCCTTCATAAGGGAGATAAGAGGAGATACTACAATGGTCATCCCGCTAAACATAAGAGCAGGAATCTGAAAGCAGATGGATTTACCTCCACCAGTGGGAAGGATCCCCAGAGTATCTCTTTTACTGAGAATTCCCTTTACAATCTTTTCCTGTCCAAAACGAAAGTCGGGGTATCCGTATATATCTTTAAGTAAAGATTTTGCTCTATTTAACATGAATAACCTCTTTTTAATTAATAGTCATCGAATGAATTGTTAGTATCTCCTAAAGTGAGTATAATTCATATCAATACAGTATAGTTTACTCCTTAAATAAATCATCAAAGGGTAAACTATAATAGGAAGGCTAAAAGCCTTCCCTATTATAGCAAATAATATGATTTTTTAAAAATTTACTCACACTTTGAGAAACCACAGCTTCTACATGAGTAGCAGCCCCCTGATATCTCAACTTCTTCCCCACATTCAGGACAAAGAACTTTGTTTTCTTCCCATACTTTATCTCTTTCTTCAAAGAATTTTTCCTGGATAGCCTTTTTTTCCTGGGCTTTTTCATAGTCCTTTAACCCCATCTCTCTTTCAAATTCCTTCAGAAGGAAAAGAATAGCAGACGGACAGGTATTCCCCTTAGTTATCTCTTTACCCCTACCCTTTGCAAGAGCAAAGGAAGTACACCCGCTAAGACCGCTTATAGCTCTTTCCATCATAAATAAGTTTCCGCCGAGTCTGAGCATTCCACTCATATATATAGCCACAGCCTGGATGTTTTTTTCACATCCTCCCTGTCCGCTTCTTATTACATAGATATCCTGTATCGCCTCTTCCTTAGGAGAGTAACCGATCATCACCTTGAGTCTTCCGCACCCAATGGTGATAGACTTAGGGTAGTAGATAGTGTCTGGAGCTATGGGCTTTAGTTCTCCTCTAGGGAACTCTATCTCCTTTTCAAAGCTTTCAGTGGTAAGGATCCCCTCTCTGGCACACCCGGCTCTGTATACAGTCATTCCCTTTAATCCGTGCTTCCATGCCTCTAAGTAGAGGTTTTCTACCTGTTCTATAGATGTTTTATTTACAATATTTATTGTGGATGATATGCTGGCATCCAGTCTGTGCTGCCATACTCCCTGCATCCTTATTCTTTCATTGGGATTCAGATTTTGTGCTGTGACAAAGTATTCAGGAAGTGCGTCCTCCTCCTCAATATTATTTGTATCCATATACTCCTTGGCTATGGGAGCATATACCTTGTAGCTCACATCTTTTCCGTGGAGACTCTCTGTTTTTCTTGTATATGAAAAAGCAAAGTTAGGTTCGATACCAGTAGAGCAGCACAGCATAGTCCCTGTACTACCAGTTGGAGCTATAGTAAGGAGCTGTGAGTTTCTAAGACCATAGTTTTCCACTAATTTCTTAGTTTCTTCCGAGGCATTTTCCTTAAAAAACGCAGAAGAGGCGATAGCATCTTTTTTGTAGTTTGGATATGCTCCGTGTTCCTTAGCCAGCATTGCACTAGAAGCAATAGCTGTATCTATAAGGGTGTCAGCAAGCTGCCCGCAGAACTCTAAAGATTCCGGAGAACCATATCTCAGCTTCATCTTAATAAGAAGGTCGCCTACCCCTAAAACACCCAGTCCTATCTGTCTCCAGTCCCTCACAGAATCTCTTTGTTCCTTTAAAGGATGCAGAGGGAGACCTTCATCTAAAACGTCGTTTAAAGCCACTACAGAGTTTCTAATGACCTGTTTGAATCGGGAGAAATCAAAGTTTCCTTTTTCATCCACAAAGGTAGGCAGGATAATAGAACCCAGTAAGCATGATCCTCCAGCCGGTAGTGGCTCTTCAGCACATGGGTTTGTTCCTGCATACTCAAATTCATCGTCTTCACTAAGAAGGTTCCAGCTTTTTATTCTGTCCCAGAATAAGATACCAGGCTCAGCATAGTTCCAGTTTTGTCTGGCAAGCTCTTTAAAGAGAAGGTGGGGAGCTATCTTAGATTTGATAACTTCCTCTGTATTTTCTATTATAAATTCTGTTTCATACTCCTCCTTAGTGGTGATGGCTCTCATAAATCTGTCATCCACTCTCAGGGATATATTTGCTTTTTTGATCTTTTCAAGATCTGACTTTATTCTTATAAATTCCTCAGCATCAGGGTGATTGATATCTAGCGAGAGCATTAGAGCCCCTCTTCTTCCATTCTGCCCAATGATATCTGTTGTGAGGTTGTAGAGCTCCATAAATGAAACGGAACCGCTTGTGTACTTAGCAGAGTTATTAACAAGAGATCCCTTTGGTCTCAGCTTGGATATATCCACTCCGCACCCGCCACCATAGGAATAGGTTCTTGCCAGCTTTTTAGCAGTATCAAAGATAGATTCTATATTATCCTCTGGAGGACTTATAACATAGCAGTTTGAATAGGTAATCTTTCTTCCTATATTCTGAAGACCTCTGTTAGACAGGATTCTTCCTGCAAAGATAAACTCTTTATTATATATCATATCCCTTAAGGTGTCATTTCCACCTGAAACTCTCTCCAGCCATTCTGTAAATGTTTCCCCGTCAAACTTATACTTGTTACTCCAGATGTCCTTCCCCAGTTGATTGTCTTTGCCTAGCCAGTTATCAATATTCATAGATTCCCCCAATAAGTTAGAAAATTTCATAAAACACAAGATGATGTGCTCCCTAAGAATATATACCCTATTTCTAGTGTTAATGGAAATTTTTTTTTGTTTTTTTTATCTTAAAAACGACTTTCCATTTATATATCTGAGTAAATAAAAAGTCAAAAAAATAATAAGACAGAGGAACTTAGCTGATATTAAGTAATATAAGTCTGATAAAATATGGTATACTATTTGGAAGAAAATTTATTAATTAAGGAGATAAGATGTTAAATTCATTAAACAGTGTGATTATTATCTTTACCATGATAGGAATAGGTTTTATTCTCACAAAAAAAGGACTTTTAAATGAGGATACAAATCATATATTCTCAAAACTAGTAATAAATGTGTCACTTCCTCTAATGATGATAGTGAGTCTTAGTGAAAGATTTACAAGAGCAGAACTATTCAGATCGGGATGGTGGCTGCTGATATCTTTTTCCAGTGTGATTCTTACATACTTTGGAGGAAAGCTGCTGGCTAAGGTGACTAAGTGTAATAGTGAAGGGGTATTTCTGCCGATGGTAACCTTTTCTAATACTATATTTATAGGTTTACCTGTGAATGTAGCTATATTTGGAGAAAAGTCACTTCCATATGTGTTTTTATTCTATCTTTCAAATACGGTTCTTTTCTGGACTCTGGGAGTGGCAAAGCTCAGTGGAAGAGAGAAACTGGGGAATATAGGAGAGGCATTAAAAAAGCTTGTTAATCCGCCCCTTATGGGATTTATAGTAGGGGTATTTATTATTCTTACAGGTATAGAGATATACTCTCCTCTAAAGGATGCCTTTAGATATATAGGAGGGATAACTACTCCTCTGTCACTATTTTTTATAGGAACAGTACTGGCTAATCAAAATCTTGATGGTCTTAATATAGGAAAGAGAGAAGCTATAATGCTAGGAGGTAAGTTTCTGATAGCTCCTGCAATAACTATGGTGATAATAACTGTTGTAGGGATGTTTGTAGAGATACCAACTCTTTTAAAGCATGTATATCTTATACAGGCTTCGATGCCCTCTATGACCAATGTAGCCATAGTGGCAAGATACTATAACAGGGATTATAAGTATGCATCACTGATGGTGGGAGTATCCACACTGCTGTGCATCTTCACTATTCCTCTGTACTCATTTATCCTAAACTTTATAAAATAATAACTTATTATAAAAACTCCAGAGATGATATCACCTCTGGAGTTTTTATTGTTAAGGAAAGTGAGAGAATTTTATTTAATAAACTCTGGATAAAATGAACTCTTCGTAGATTGAAAAAAATGTAGCTCAGTTAAAAATTAACTAAGTACCAAAAATTATAATCATGAATATCACTGATTTATGGTAATGTAATTTCACGTTGCTTTTTACATTATAAATAGGGAGAGTTTACTTTAACTCTCCTACAATCTTTTTTCCGTGAAAGGTCTCTCCTGAAATAACCCCTTTAACAGAATGGATATTTTCATCTGTAATCCTTCCCGCAGCGATAATCTCAACCTCACCAGAAGCAGCTTTTATCATAGCGTTGATAAGAGAAGCACCCTCTA
>Ga0209379_10001553_pt1 | contig 14890 bp, 13 predicted proteins | sample tdDd001_FD_187124 | JGI IMG/M metagenome (GOLD analysis project Ga0209379, IMG submission 187124) | Marine sediment microbial communities from the Atlantic coast under amendment with organic carbon and nitrate - tdDd00.1 (SPAdes)... | ecosystem: Environmental > Aquatic > Marine > Coastal >...
ATGCCGTATGGCCTGAAGCTCTTGAACAAGGTAAGATTGCTGGTGCTAATATTGTTGGGGACAGCCTTGAGTACCACACAATGACACCAGCAAATGTTTTCAATGGCATGAATATGAACATCTTCTCTATCGGTGATATTGGACGAAGCAACAAACCTTACAAAGTTGTTGCAGACAAACACCCTGAAGAAGGGATATACAAGAAACTCTACTTCATTGATAATCGTTTCGTCGGTGGTATTCTCGTTGGAGACGTTTCAAAAACAATGAGTCTTATGCTTGGTGTGAACCATAGAACACCAAGTCTTGATATGATTAAGGATGTTATTTTGGATTTGAAGTAGATCTCAACTGAAAATTATATTTAACTGGCAAAAACTGAAAACAGCTCTTATTCATGACATGTCATGGAATAAGAGCTGTTTTTTTCTATGCTGTTGCTTTTTAATCGTCTAAAAGTTCAATGCAATTTTTTTCTAAAACCCGAATGAGTCCATCTCTTTCCATTCGACCCAGCTCACGAGATAAAGACGTCCGAGCAACACCGTACCGCTCAGCCAATTCCTTTTTAGTGACAGGTATTTCAATCATTGTATTATGGCTCAATCTTTCATCATTATTTTGATTTTTCATATCTAGAAGCTCGTCAAAGTATATAAGTAATTTCTCTCTGAGAGTCCCTGTCGATATTTTCTGGACCGCTCTCACCAAAACCTTGGTTTTGTCCGATATTTCGAGTAAATAACTCTCTAAGAACATTATATTACTTTGGCACCACGAAAGCAGTTGGCTTTTGCTAAAAGAGGCAATCTCACAATCTGACTCAGCAATGATTGTCATCGGATACACAGAATTAGAAGAAAACAGTAGGTTTGCTCCAATAAGGTCACCCACCGTAAATCGCTCAATCATAAATGTCCGCCCTTCAGCATCATGCCTCTTAACATGTAAAGCGCCATCTACAATGAAGTCAGCTGAATTACAAATTTCTCCTTCAAGATATATGATCTGCCCTTTGGAATACTTCTGACCAAACGTCTGAGTTGTAGCTTTAAAATCTTCCCACTGCTTTTCATCCAGACAACTGAGCATCGTGGATTTTCTCAAACGATCAAATTCGATGCTTCTTATCCGATTTTCACTTCTATTATTACTTTCGCTCATTTTTTTGTCCTTATTGTTTTGTATTTTAATTTTCAATAAAATAATTTCGCCAAAGTGTGACATATGTAACACACCTTCGATGTCATTATATAGTATTTTTAATTCAGGAGGTGTTTTAAATGAAAAAAACACAATTTACATTAGAATACAAAACGAAAACAATAGAAAAACTTATTGGTGATCCAGATATTATGATCAATCACTTTATGTTCGGTCATGGAGAAGGTCTACCCGTTCACAACTCCAACTCCAACGTATACATGATCATCTTAAAAGGCAAACTATCACTTAAACTTGATGCGCTCGACGAAATTCACGATGCAGGTGAAATCCTCACGATTCCTTTCGGAGTAAAGATGCACGTGCGAAACGAACACGATGAACCACTTGAAATGTTTGTTCTCAAAGCCCCTCACCCAGATCAATATTTAAAGCAAAATACTGAGGTGATTTAAATGAAACTGATCCCCATACTCAGTGGACTTTCAATTATTGCGATGGTCGCGTCTTATTTTATTGACTCAACCCGAACAAAAGAAGGTCTTGGCTATGCCTTTAGAATGATCAGGAGTATGGCTGGCGGACTACTTGCTGTTATGCTTGCCATCGGCATGTTGCTTGCTTTGCTGCCACAAGATTTACTGCCACAACTTCTTGGCGGTAACAATCTAGTCCTTGAAACACTCGGCGCTGCTCTGGTCGGATGTATCACCATCATTCCAGCTTTTGCTGCATTCCCACTTGTGGGTTCGCTCTCTCAGGCCGGTGGTCATATTCTACCACTCACGGCATTCCTGACCACTCTCACTATGGTTGGCGTGGCCACATATCCGATTGAGGTTTCAACATTTGGACGCAAGTTTACCCTCATTAGAAATGGACTTAGTATAGTGGCATCGTTAGCTATTGCCACTATTATGGGAGGATTTTTATTATGATTTCAAACAAGAACACAAAATCCAAGCCCTCAACACTTATACAAAAAATGATGAAGAACAAACTGCTTACATTAATGATCTTTGCATATTCAGCACTTATATTTCTTCAACCTGAACTGGGTACTTCGGCTGTTGTAATAGCAAAAGATAATATCTTACAGCTTCTTATGGTTATGCCCATAATCCTGGCTATGACATCGCTCACAAAAGCATGGATTCCAGAAAAACTCATCAGTGAAAAATTAGGCGCAGACTCTGGTATGATCGGCACCCTGCTTGCCTTTGTGCTCGGCAGCGTTTCCGCAGGACCCATATATGCGGCTTTCCCATTTGCAAAAGCTTTGCTCGACAAAGGAGCCAGTCTTCGAAATATTACAATACTTCTCAGCAGTTGGGCTGTTATAAAGGTACCTATGCTTGCCAATGAAATGGCTTTTCTTGGAACAAAATTCATGATAACGCGTTGGATTTTGACTGTTTTAGCCATTCTACTGCTTAGTCTCATTTTGGAACACATCGTTAAAAGAGATGATGTTCTAGATAATGCAACGCCTGACGATCAGGAGAGCTCTATTCAATTATCGACAGATTCACTAAATATCTCGCAGGATTGCAGTGGATGTGCGGTCTGTCAGAAAATTCTTCCCGACGATTTAAAACACATCATTCGCGTTGAAAAGGGCCAAGCCTATCTTGAATCAGGGCACTTATTACCACAAAATCTGTTTTTCCAACTTCAAAAGGTCTGTCCCAAAAAAGCCATATTATAAAAACTTTATATTAAATTATTTTTAACGTTCCTCTTTATTTCCGTTCATAAATCATGTAGAATAATACCAATGAGAAGTCAAACGGTATTCTAACTAGGGAGGCGTTACCATTGAAATTTGAAGATTTTAAATATGTACGTCCTAACATCGAAGAGCTGCAAACTGTTCTAAACGCAAAATTTGAGCTATTTGAAAATGCAAATAGTTTTGAAGATCAAGATCAAGTATTGGCGGAAATTAACGTGTTCCGTTCTGAGATTGATACAATGGAAAACATTGCTTATATTAGATACACAATGAATACAACTGATGTATTCTATGAAAAAGAGCAAGAGTTTTGGGACGAAAACAATCCCTACTTTGAAGAACTAAACAGCAAATTTTACAGCATTCTTGTTGCCAGCTCATTTAGATCAGAACTCGAAAATAAATGGGGAAAACAGCTGTTTACACTTGCTGATATGAAACTCCGCATTTTTTCTGCAGAAATTATTCCTGATCTACAAGAAGAAAATAAGCTGAGTACTGAATATAGAAAACTTATGGCTTCAGCTGAACTCATGTTTGATGGTGAAAAGCGCAACTTGGCTCAAATGCTGCCATTTATGCAATCACCGAATCGTGACACCAGAAAAGATGCAACAACGGTACATTGGACATTCTTCGAGGAAAATGAAGCTAAATTTGATGAACTTTTTGACAAACTCGTTAAAGTACGTCATCAAATAGCTCTAAAACTTGGATTCGAGAATTTCGTCGAGGTTGCTTATCTAAGAATGCAACGTTCCGATTATAACCACGTTGATGTGGCAAACTATCGTGATCAAGTGTTGGAAAGTCTTGTTCCAATTACAACAGAACTTAGAAATAGACAGCAAAAACGACTGGGTTTAGATCAGCTTCATTATCATGATGAACATTTAAACTTTACCAGTGGAAATGCTACACCAAAGGGTGAGCCTGAATGGATCATTGATCAGGGACTAACAATGTACAAAGAGCTTTCTCAGGAAACTGATGAATTCTTTAAAGTTATGACCGATAAGGGCCTTCTTGATCTTGTAACACGCGAAAACAAAGCACCGGGTGGATATTGTACATATATCGCTGATGAAAAAGTGCCTTTTATTTACTCAAACTTTAATGGCACATCTGGCGATGTAGATGTTCTCACACATGAAGCAGGGCATGCGTTCCAAGTTTATAGCAGCCGTAACTACGATCTGCTTGAATACAACTGGCCTACAACAGAAGCTTGTGAAATTCACTCAATGTCTATGGAATTCTTTGCTTGGCCTTGGATGAACCTTTTCTTTAAAGAAGATGAAGCTAAGTATAAATTCTCACACCTTTCAGGTGGACTCCTGTTCATTCCATACGGCGTGACAGTAGACGAATTCCAGCACTTTGTATACGAAAATCCAACAGCCACTCCTGATGAAAGAAAAGCCGCTTGGAGACGTATTGAAAAGAAATACTTGCCAACAAGAAACTACGAAGACTATCCTTTTGTTGATAAAGGCACTTTCTGGTTTAGACAAATGCATATTTTTGAAATGCCAATGTACTACATTGACTACACACTTGCACAAGTTTGCGCGTACCAATTCTGGGCAAAATGCCAAGATGAAAGTACAAAAGAACAAGCTTGGTCTGATTACCTCCGCCTTTGTCAGGCTGGTGGCTCAGTGTCATTCCTACAGTTGATTAAACTTGCCAACCTAGATAATCCGTTTGAAAATGGATCTATTGCTAAAGTCGCAGATCCGATTAGAACATATCTTGATGGTGTGGATGATAAAGCACTATAAATTGATTTCTGGGAAGTATTCCTGAAATTTCAGAGCAAAAAACTCAAAAATCGTCCGAGATATTATATCTTAGGACGATTTTTTTATTTCAAATATACATTATTTATTTTTCAATAGCCTTTACTGACTTCACCTAGTCATTGTGTTCTATTAAGCACTGTTTGATTGAACACTCACCACAACAGGCTCATCCACATCAGAATTTGCACCTGATACCCTATTCTCTTTATGCTCTTCTAATTTATACATCACGGGCAATAAAATCATGGCAACAATACCCGCTGAAAATCCATTGTTGTACAAATTCAGGCCCCCATGAAGTCCACCCACATTTAAAACCACAGACATATGGATAAATGCAGCTGTCATTCCTGCTTTCCACCCAAAGCGTCCAGCAAATGGTGCAAGGGCTGTTCCAAACAATGCTGCAAGTTGTAATCCCGGATCCGTAATATGCCAGATCTTTGTAAGCGCACCCAGATAAATGCCTGCAAATATCGGAAGTATATTAAACAAGTGTTTTCCTGCGGCTCCAAATCCTACAATTGTGAGAACACCACCCAGTGTTGGACCATTCAGATCTCCACCTATTGCGAGTAAATATGTTGTTGCCAACATACCATTCACACCCATATTGATCATCATGACACCAGATCCAAATTCTTTCAAATAGTCAGACGGTGCTTGTCCGCTTGTTTTGAGCAGTGCCTTATATCCCGTCCAAGCGTTGTGATTCCAGTAACTGCCCGCAATGATCATAAGTCCAAATAAAGTGTTCATAAATGCGAATAACACAAATTGATGCTCCGTATTCCAAATAAGTCGAGGCGCTGGCATGTATCCATATGATTTGAAAATCGATACAAACACAGTCCCTATGATCCCTGCTGCAAATCCAACATTATATAAATTAAATCCTTCATGTGTTCGTTTCAACCACTGCGCAACAATAGGAAGTATGAGTCCTGTTGTTATTCCCGCAAGAGTCCCGGCAATCCATCCAAAGGGTTCTGGCGTTGAAGCTGAGTAAATCAAATCACTCACCATAGGTGCCATAGCCGTTCCAAAGAGTCCAACTGTCCAGACTGATTTTAGTGGTGTTTTAAAAATCACCGCATGGAGCATAATGCCTGCTAGAATAAACCATACATTGAATAGATTCTTTCCAAACAGTGCAAATCCAATAATCAGAAACAATGCTGCAATGGTCACTCCGTCAGCTTCATCTCGAATATGAACTGTAAGAAGTGTCATAATACTACCTAATAAGCCTGCATTAATAAACGCTGACCCAAGCCCTCCAATAACAATATAATCTGTTATGAGTGTACTCGGTTCTAACATAATACTGGTCAGTCCAAGGGCGATTTGTGCGGGTGATTCCACCAGAAAGCCCCAAATTAAAAAAGCCACCGAAATTCCAAGTGGTAATAACCATGGGCTGATCAATTTTTTCTTCATAAGTAAATATCTCCTCCAAATTTTGAATATATTACGCCTATTTTATCAATGATTTACCTTTGAGAGCAAGCGTTTTCCTTATATTTCTCATGAATATATGTTCATATGTTTGTTTTAATGCATATCACCTTATGAATATTTAGGATCTTCACTTTATTGGACAAGAAAAAAACCGTTCCCCAAACAGGGAACGGTTTTAAAACGTCTAAGTCCAATCGTACATATCCAAATGTCCGAGAATGCATTTTGCTTTAGTACAGACCCGTATTACTTCGAGTAGTTCACAAATGTCTTGATAACCTGTTCCATTTGATCCTTGTCTACAGGTTCGCCATCGTCGTCAAGTAGAAGACAATTCATAGCATGTTCTTCCATGATCACGAGACCCACCTTGTGTACAGAAGATTTAATAGCTGCAATTTGTAGAAGGATATCATCACAGGCTTTGCCCTCTTCAACCATTTTCTCAACGCCAGCAATGTGACCTTTGATAGTCTTTAGTCGATTGATAATCTTTTTCTTTGCTTCTTGTTTAGGCATAATAAGCCTCCTTGATTTTACTTCCACTATTTTATCACATTCTTCTGACACCCGACAAGATCACTAGATGAATAGATTTACATTTGCTTCTTCTGCGGCACCTAGGTATGTTGCAACGCCACCCATGTTCACGCCATCCATAAGTTCACCCTCAGTGATTCCCATTAAGTCCATTGACATGTTACAAGCCACAATGTTTACACCATTGTCAATAGCAGTCTGTAGAAGTGTTTCAAGAGAATCTACATTATGCTTTTTCATAACAAAACGAATCATTTTAGGACCCATGCCCATCATATTCATATTGGAAAGTCCAAGTCTCTTTGAACCCCTTGGCATCATGCCAGAAAACATTTTTGCGAGTAGATCTTTTTTGGCTGGAACTGCTTCATGTCTTCTTAGAATATTTAAGCCCCAGAATGTGAAGAACATTGTAACATTACGGCCCATCGCTGCTGCGCCATTTGCAATAATCAGAGAAGCGATTGCTTTATCAAGTTCACCACTGAAAACAACCATTGTTTTATCATCATTGGCAGCCACTGGTGCAGACGCCGCTGCACGTTTCGTCTGACCCTTCATTACACGTGCCACAATTTCTTTATTTACCTTTTCAACATTTATAAGCGTGTTGCCTGTTCTGTTTGCCCAAACACCCACATCACTTGCAAAACCAGGGTCAGTTGCCTTTACTTCAAGAATATCGCCAGGCTTCATTTCTTCCATGCGTTTGAAAACTTGCATGATTGGTCCTGGACATTGTAGGCCGCAAGCGTTAAGTTTTACCACTTCACCCGTGCCTTGCAGAGGCACATTTTCAATACTTCCGTCATCTGTAAAATCAACGTCACAGTCACACATCATGCCACCGCATTTATCTGACGTATCAGGAGATTGGCAGAACATGCATGAATAAGTTGTATATCCACCAGAGAAGTTATATACCTTTTTAAATCCAAGTTGTCTTAGAATTCTTTCGCCCACATAACCACGTAGACCAACCGCACAATATACAATTATGTGTTTGTTTTTATCCAGTTCACCAGCACGCTCTCGAAGCTCATCAAGAGGAATATGAATAGAGCCTTCAATATGACCAAGGTCACGTTCAATCTCTTCACGAACGTCTAAAATGATACGCTCTTTTTCTTTAAAGTTATCAAGTTGATCCCAGTGTACATGCTCACTTTTACCCGTCAGAACATTCTCAGCAACAAAGCCCAACATATTAACTGGATCTTTTGCAGAACCAAATGGCGGAGCGTAAGCTAATTCTAAATCTTTCAGATCGTAAATTGTGCCACCGTAACGGATTGCTGTTGCAATAACATCAATTCGCTTGTCAACGCCGTCATGTCCAACGCCTTGAGCGCCAATCACTTTACCATCTAGAGCATATATGAGTTTCAGTGTCATTGGCATAGCACCCGGGTAGTATCCCGCATGTGACTTTGAGTGAATGATCACTGTCTTGTAATCTTTTCCGTACACTTTGCCGTTGCGCTTTAGTGTTTTTTCGTTGTGTCCTGTATTTGCTACAGCAAGGTCAAAGACTTTTGCAATCGACGTGCCCTGTGTTCCTTTATATGTTTCCTTTAGACCTGCAATGTTGTTTGCGACAATACGGCCTTGTTTATTGGCAGGGCCTGCAAGAGGCACCATAGTTTTAGTTTTATCATTGAAGTCTACAACTTCAATCGCATCGCCAAGAGCATAAATACTCTTGTCTGTTGTTTTTAGGTAATCATCTACCTCAATACCACCACGCTCATTCACACCTAGACCCGCATCTTTTGCAAGTTGTGAGTTTGAACGGATACCAATGGATAGAACAATAATATCTGATTCAATTTTCGCGCCACTTTGAAGCTCAACTGTTGTTTTGCCTGTTCTCTTATCGTGATGGAACTGCTTCACGCCATCGCCAAGACGAAGGTCAACGTCATGTGAACGCATATGTTGGTGTGTAATACTCGCCATTTCGAAATCGATAGGTTGCATAACTTGGTCAGCCATTTCAACCACAGAGACCTTACAACCACGCTCATGAAGGTTTTCAGCCATCTCTAGGCCGATAAATCCACCACCGATTACGACAGCTGTTTCAGGCTTCTTATCATCTACATAACCTTTGATCGTATCTGTATCTGGAATGTTCCAAAGACTAAATACATTTGGAGCATCAATGCCAGGGATTGGTGGTCTAAGTGGTGTTGAACCTGGTGATAAAACAAGTACATCATAAGACTCGTCATAAGCCTCGTTTGTATTATGGTTCATTATTTTAATGGTTTTATTTTCTTTGTCGATTGAAAGCACTTCATTTCGAACACGAATGTCCATATTGAAACGCTTACCCATGCTTTCTGGCGTTTGAACCAAAAGAGCATCTCTCTCTTCAATAGCTCCACCAATATAATATGGAAGACCACAGTTTGCGAATGAAATATAATCTCCACGTTCAAACATAATGATTTGTGCTTCTTCATCTACACGACGCAGGCGCGCCGCTGTACTTGCGCCTCCGGCAACACCGCCGACAATAAGAACTTTCTGACCCATAACAAACCTCCTAGTTTTATCACATCTATTGTTTGTGAAAACATAGATTAATTATTCCGCACTCCCCCTCGGAGGGGGTATCTTTAGTTGTATTCTATATAACAACACCCCCCCTGTCAAGGGGTATATTTGTATTTAGTAGAAATAGAAAAGCAACTGGAAATCCAATGTTGCATTTCCAGTTGCTCCGGGGTGTTGTCTTATGATTCTAAATGCGCAACTAAGTTCTCCAAATAATCAAGGTGTTTACGTTCTTCTTCAATCAAACTCTTCATTTCCATTAGAAATTGAATGGTGTCCATCTCAAATTGCGTTGCTCTTTTTATGGCCTCATTCATATCTTCAGGCAAATCACCTTGGTGTAAAAAATTTATAGTGTGATCAATCAACGTATTCAAAGAACTCAATTTCATCTCATCCAATCCCTCACTTGGCTTTAAAATATTTTTATAGCTTTCATACATGTCTTTATGATGAGATTCCTGAGTTGCCAAATCTTTAAACACAGCCGCCAGTTCAGGATCTTCCGTTTTTTCACTCATTTTATTGTACAGAACATCTCCAGCGTTTTCCATTTCAATAAGTGCATTTAACATACCTTCTAAAATAAATTCACCTTGCATGACACAACCTCCTATGATGATCCAAACTGGATTATCTGCAACAACAACTATTCTCCATAGGATTTATACCCGCTTCATATTAAAAATCCCTCTACAGTCATATTCACCGTAGAGGGATTCAAGGTACATTTAAATTGTGCAGCTTACATATGATTGTTACATCCTATATTAGCCTAGGAACATTTTGATGTCGTCTTCAACATTTCCGATTCCAGCAATACCGAATGTTTCAACAAGAACGTTTGCCACATTTGGAGATAGGAATGCAGGTAGTGTTGGGCCAAGGTGAATGTTCTTAACACCTAAGAATAGAAGCGCTAGAAGAACGATTACAGCCTTTTGCTCGTACCATGCGATGTTGTAAGAGATCGGTAATTCGTTAATATCGTTAAGCTCAAATACTTCTTTCAGTTTAAGAGCGATAACTGCTAGTGAGTAAGAATCATTACACTGGCCAGCATCAAGAACTCTTGGGATGCCACCGATATCACCTAGGTTAAGCTTGTTGTAACGGTATTTCGCACAACCAGCAGTTAGGATGATTGTATCTTGTGGAATTTGTTTCGCAAATTCAGTGTAGTAGTCACGGCCTTTCATACGTCCGTCACAACCAGCCATTACGAAGAATTGCTTCACAGCGCCAGTCTTAACAGCATCAACAACCTTATCTGCTAGTGCGAATACTTGGTTATGTGCAAAACCACCAAGAATTGATCCCGTTTCGATCTCTGTTGGAGATGGAAGTGTCTTAGCAAGTGCAATAATTTCTGAGTAATCTTTTCTTCCGTTAGCATCTGGCTCGATGTGTGTACAACCAGGGAATCCAGAAGCGCCAGTAGTAAAGATACGGTTTACAACTTCTCCCGTAGGAGGAACGATACAGTTTGTAGTGAATAGGATTGGGCCATTAAATGACGCAAACTCTTCCTTCTGCTTCCACCATGCATTACCATAGTTTCCTACAAAGTGATCATATTTTTTGAACTTAGGGTAGTAGTTAGCAGGTAGCATTTCACTGTGCGTGTAAACGTCTACGCCAGTACCTTTTGTTTGTTCTAGAAGCGCTTCCATGTCGTGTAGGTCGTGACCAGAGATTAGGATCGCTGGGTTGCCTTTAACGCCAATGTTAACTTCTGTAAGCTCAGGGTGACCAAAAGCAGTTGTATTTGCTTCGTCAAGCATAGCCATTGCCTTAACACCAAATTCACCAGTTTTTAGAGTAAGAGCAACCAGTTCATCAGCAGTTAAGTTGTTGTTTAGAGTTGCTACAAGCGCTTCTTCAGTAAACGATTGAAGATCTGCATCTTCTTTGCCTAGGTTCGCAGCATGTTGACCGTATGCAGCCATACCCTTTAGGCCGTAAGTAATAAGTTCACGAAGTGAACGAACATCTTCGTTTTCAGTAGCTAGAATACCAACCACAGCAGCTTTAGCATCAAACTGATCAGCAGTGCCTGTCCAAGTAACACAATCATGCAATTCAGAAAGAGCAACACCTTTTGCTTCTAGTTCAGCTTTGATTGCATCTCTTTGAACGATTGTAGCTTCAATACGCTTGATGAATGCTTCACGGTCAAAGTTTGCATTTGTAATTGTAGCAAACAAACCGTCAAATACCATTTTATCTGTTTCAGGTTTGTTGATACCTGCTTCACGTGCTTTTAGGTTCAGTACAGAAACACCTTTTAGTAAGTATAGAAGTAAATCTTGAAGATTTGAAACATCGCTTGGCTTACCGCAAACGCCTACTTTAGTACAACCTTTGCCGCCAGCGGCCTCTTGACATTGGTAACAGAACATTGACATAGTTGAATCTCCCTTCGTATTAACATGAATCTCATTAGAATTAGAATTGTTATTTTTATTATTTACTGGAGAATTTTGCTCTCCACTGTTATTCATACCAAATAGTTTGTTAAAAAAATCAGAAACTCCCATTATTTTATGCCTCCATCAAGACCAATTGTCACTTCATTGTACTGAACGATCTCACCAGAGTTTAGCATGGCTTGCTTTGCAGCCGTTATAATACCCGAACAACAAGGTACTTCCATTCTCACAACGGTGATTGATTTGATGTTATTTTGCTTGAGAATCATACCAATTTTTTCTACATAATACTCATTGTCATCCAGTTTTGGACAACCGATAAGTGCCACACGACCTTTAATAAAGTCATTATGGAAATTACCATGAGCAAACGCTGTACAATCTGCTGCGATTAGAAGATCTGCACCTTCAAGGTACTCCGCTTGTGGATTAACCAGATTCAGTTGCACAGGCCATGATGACAGTTTTGATTGAAGTGTTGCTTTTTCTGGATCTTCAGACATACGGCTTGCTACATCTGAAGCTTTTGCCATTGCTTGGACTTTGTTTGAAACGTTGCCGTTTGAAACAACATTCAACTTCATTGCTGCCGATCCAGGACAACCGCCACCTGCATTCATCTTTTTCATCATGTCGTCGTGTGCGCCACCGCAACCACAATCATGAACTGGAAGTTCATTTTTCTTATCCACTTGCTTCTCCACCTTCTTTTCTGCTTCGATTTTTTCCGCTTTTGCATTTTCAGCTTTAATCAGAGCTTTCTTTTGAGCTTCCAATCTTTCATCAACAGCATCTTGTGAATACTCAACTGCTGATCTTTCTATAATCTCAATCGCACCTGTTGGACATGCCGGAAGGCAGTCTCCAAGACCATCACAGTAGATGTCACTCACAAGTTTTGCTTTTCCATCAATCATTTCTATCGCACCTTCATGACACGCTGTGACACAAAGTTTACAACCATTACATAAGTCTTCATTAATCTCAACAATGTTTCTTTTCATAATGTTGCTCCTTTCTGTTATAAAGCTTTCTTTAAAGCTTTCATTCTTTCAGATATTCTAGTCGCTTTCGCTGTATGTGTTTTATGAATGTCATTTTTAGTTTGTCGTTATTATGTTTGTGTCAAACTCGATCAATTTAGTATTGATTTTATAGACTCATTATAATAATCTGAGCTTAGATAATCCGTAACAAGTGTTACCAAAATAGATAAAATGGACAAAAAGGGGCGATTTTTATGAAAGAACACGTAAAAGCACTACAAAAGAGTGTTTTATTTCGAAGATTGAATGAAGATAACATCATGGCTTTGCTTAGATTCCTTCAAGTTAAGACAGAAACATATGAAAAAGACAGCATTATCGCATTCGAAGGTGATAAATGTACAAAGCTCGGCATTGTTGCCTCAGGTAAAGTTGAACTTCAGAATATTTACCCTTCCGGAAAGGTAGCAACTCTGACATTACTTCAAGAAGGTGAAAGTTTTGGAGAAGCAATCCTCTTCAGTGATAAAGACATATATCCTATCAGCACCGTAGCAAAAACGCGTACCACTATCATCTTTATAGAAAAGAACGCCATCATGCACGGTCTTACACATCATCCGATCTTGCTTGATAACTTTTTAAAGCTTCTTTCTAATAAACTGATGATGATGAATCTAAAGGTTAAGGTTCTATCACTCGATACAATCAGACAAAAGTTGTGTAACTACCTTTTAAAGGAATATAAACTCCAAAACTCAACTATGATTCAGACTGCAATGTCACGTAAAGATATGGCGGAACATATGTCGATACAAAGACCATCTCTTTCACGAGAACTTATAAAGATGAAAGAAGAAGGACTCATTGATTTTGATAAAAGCACCATTAAAATTCTAGATGTTGATGCCTTAGAAGATGAGTTGATCGGATAGTCCACTGTAATTATATGAAGTTTAGTGGGTAGGAATAATGTGTTGGTGATTATCTTTATTAGATAAGGATTGGGCAGAACGCGTCTCTTTAATGAAGCTTTATTCTCATTAAGAGGTTTTGTTCTTTAATTGTACACAATTTTAGTGTATATTTTAGTAAAGAGGTTTAAAAGGTAACTTATGTTACCGAATCTTTTTCAAATCATCCCTATAATAAAGTCATAAGTTAAGACACAAACACGGGAGGAACACCTCATGGCTAAACCTGAATTTTCAGTACTTCAAAAAATTAAAAATGGTCGACGAACGTATGGCATCACACCTCGTATACCGGGTGGATTCATTCGTCCAGATAAATTGGTTTTACTCGCACAAGTGGCAGATAAGTATCAAGGTACTTTGAAAATCACATCAGGCCAACGTATTGCAATACTGGGCTTGCGTGAAGAAGATGTTGATAAAGTTTGGAAAGAAATTGATATGGAGCCCGCTGTTTTATCTCCTTACTCAATTAAGAACGTTGAAATGTGTCCAGCTGCTTTCTGTAAACGATCCAAACAAAATACACTTCCACTCGGTATGAAGCTTGAAAAACGCTTCTATGGAGCACCTGCACCAAATAGAACGAAAATTGGTGTTGTGGGTTGCCTCAACGGTTGTGCCAGTGTAAATGCTAAAGACATTGGTGTCCTCGCTGACCCAGATGGTCACATCGTTGTGGCTGGTGGTAGCGCAGGTTATCACCCAAGACTTCCTGACCGCATTGCAGAGGGACTAAATGAAAAAGAAGCATTCCACATGGTTGAAGCTGTTTATGACTACTACTGTGAAAATGCAGACATGGGCGATAAGCTCGGACCATTTATTGATCGAATCAGACTGGACGTTTTCAAAGAAGGCGTTCATGCACTCTATAAAGTGAAATGTGAAGAAGATACTGAGGAGGAAATTTAATATGAGTCGTTTCCTAGGACCCATCCACCACTGGTTATATAACAAAATTAATCTACTTGAAGATATTGAAACTGGAATCTTAACAGAACTTATTGAAGCGTCTGAGCAAGAATCACTTAAAGATGAACTCATAAACACATTCGGCCCGTACCTAAACCATGCACCTCTTGAGCAATTGATCGATCAAGACAATATTCATGGATGGTTGCAAAACAAAATTAAAATAGCAGAACTTCGTCAGTCTAAAATGGTCCAGCATCTTGTTGCAAAAGATGGCGAGAATGTATATGCAAAAATTTCTGATGTTTATGCCGAT
>Ga0209379_10001554_pt1 | contig 14887 bp, 7 predicted proteins | sample tdDd001_FD_187124 | JGI IMG/M metagenome (GOLD analysis project Ga0209379, IMG submission 187124) | Marine sediment microbial communities from the Atlantic coast under amendment with organic carbon and nitrate - tdDd00.1 (SPAdes)... | ecosystem: Environmental > Aquatic > Marine > Coastal >...
ACCAAATCCGGCAATTTTACTTTTATTCTGAACTTTAAGAGTAGCCATTTTTGAGTTCACTTCATCGCCTTTCCAAGTCAGTTTAAAATATCCTGTTCCGGCTTCTTTTTCAGTTCCATTCATTTTCCTGGTACTGATCTTTTCATCTCCAAGCTTAATTATGGTGTTGTCTGTAACAGATAAAGACTCCTTTCCATTCATCAACAAGGCATAAATAGCTTCGGTTGTAGCCTTGGTAGTACTCCACTTATTGGTCTGTTTATTTTTAAGCAACCATTGCTTTAATCTTTCCACGTTTTTCACATCACCTCCTATTTCTGAAAAAGCTTCTATCAATAAAGCTTGAGTTTCGATAGGAGATTGATACCAATACCAGCTCTTCCTGTTTTCTTTCCAGTACATCCCATTTTCATCCGAAATTACAGCTTGTTCCTGCAAAGCATCAATAATATCTTTTGCAGTATCCATCTTTTCATTTCTATACATCAATAAGGCAATCATACCTTTGTCGTAAAGAGATTGAGTTAGCCATGAATTTTCACATTTCTCCAAATAGATATTTGCCACCTTCTCTACTTTATCCGATAAAGGGTGAGAATTCTTAAAAAAGCTTCTGGTATATAAATAATGTATCAGCTGATGATTTAAAGCAACACTCGCTGAATCTTTTGACAATTTACAATAGTTCTGATATTGCTTTACAAATTCCTTATCCAGATACTTAACAGCTTTTTTTGCAATATCTTTAAGCTTGTAGTCATTCTCACACTTCACATCCAATTTGTGCAAATGCCCAATTCCGGATACAATATGCTGAGTAATAAACTGATTTTCCCGACCTCCTGCAAACCAAGGAAAACCGCCAGAACTCATCTGTAATTCCTTCAATTTACTACTTGTTCGTAATTGCTCACTTCTAACTTGCTCCTTGTCGAAGAATTTGGCTAATCTTGCCTTATTCTCTTTGTCGTTTTGTAAATCTATTACCCAAGGTGTTTCTGAAATTAAAATTGATTTTAAATCTTCATTTTCCTCCAATGGCGATTTCAAACTTTCCTTATTCATCCAAGTATTGATCACTTCTTTTATCTGAGGATTTTTTTCAAGAAGAACCTCTGCCAAAGCATTGGAGTAAAATCTTGAAAATGTTTGTTCAGCGCATTCATGAGGAAACTCCATAAGGTAAGGCAAAGATTTAATGGCTAACCAGGCTGGATTAGAAGTATATTCCACGCTAAATTTGTGATTTGTCTGCGTTGAAGACTTTACTTTTTTCAATTTCGCGAATAGTACCTCTTTCGATTCTCCTGCCGAAACCCATAAAGGTCTGCTTTCCGTTACCAAAGTTCTATTGGCAAGAACTGGTAAAATACTACTTTCTCCATCGCTATGCTTACCAGATTTTGCCACAATCTTATATTGAATTGCTGCTATACCTTTAGGAATCTTCAAACTCCAGGCTACTGATGAATTGCCTTTGGCTGCTATGCTAAAATTCTGAGTACTTTTAAAATCAATTCGCTCTTTGTCAATTGGATTCATTGTTACTGCATCGAACAATTGTAAAGCTGCGACTCCGGTAGCTTCTTCTTTGGTCAGATTACTGATTTTTACACTTAAAGTAATTGTATCATCTTCACGTAAAAATCTTGGTGCATTGGGTATCACATTGATATTTTTCTGCGTAAGCACCCACTTTTCAAGACTAGCCGTTTCCACAGATTTGTTATGAGCGAATAGCATCAAACGCCATTTGGTTAATGCCTGAGGAGAATCAAAACTAAAGCTTAGCTCACCCTTTTTGTTTGTTCTTACATGCGGAAAGAAAAAAGCAGTTTCCTTTAGATTGCTTCTTGTTTCCACCTGAGTTAGTTCTTCCAAGCCTTTTTTAGTACTAATAAGAACAACTCCATATCTCGCTCGTGCACCATAAATTCCTGTTGCCGATGCGCCCTTTAATACAGAAATATCAGCAATTTCGCTGGCAGAAAATTGAGCTCCAGCGGCTGCATCCATAGGTACACCATCAATAACATACAAAGGTGAATTACCTGCAGCCATTGAATTACTTCCTCTAATTTTTAGAAAAGAAACCTCTTCATCTTCCTCCTCTTCCACAACTAAAATTTCAACGCCTGCTACAGTACCCTTCAATTTTGAGAAAAGATCATTTCGGATATCTTTTGCACTCACATATCCAACCGAACCCGATAATGCTTTATCCTTTCGAGCAATTCCCATTGCTGTGACCACAACTTCATCGCATCCGACCGCATCTTCCGACATAGCTAGATTATATGTTCCCGACTTTCCAATCAAAACATCTCTTGCTGTAAATCCTATAAAACTGAAAACTAAAACTGACCCTTTAGGTGCATCAATAGAGTAAAACCCGTTAATATCCGTAGTTGCACCCAGCATTGTACCTTTTATAATTACAGAAACTCCTGGTATTGGAGAGCCAGAATTATCGGTTACGATACCACTAATATTTCCTTTAAAATATTTTGGTTTGTATTTTTTGCTTGAAAGCCTTTCCAGATATCGTTTGTTCGAATATTCCGATGATGCAAAATTAAATCCAAACCATTTCAATCTATGGTAGTTTTTCAGGAATGATACATTGTTATTTAGATAATTAGTATTAAAACCTACGAAAGTACTAGTATTAAAAAATTCACTATTAACATATGGAGAACGATAATAATGGTTCTTTTTGAAATTAATATTTATTTTCCATGAATGACTCTTAAATTGATCCAAAGAAGAATCGTACATGGAAGCCAGAACTTCAGCATTTGCATTCTTACCATCCGAATTCTTAATCTTAAAACTCCATGATTCCTTGTTTCCAGGAGTCAATTTATTTCTAAAGCTTAAAGTTTCTATGTTTAATTCTCTTTCCTCTTCTTTAAAACTTGTAGAAAACTGTTTTTGAAAAAAGCTATTGTACTTCACAAAGTAAAGATTGAAATCGAGTTTATTCTTGTAATCTTTAGCTACAGGCACATTAACTCTTGCATTTCCATTTTCTACAGAAATCAGCTCACTAAACACCAATTTTCCCTGATAGTAAGCCTCCAAATTTACCTTAAGATTCTGACAAGCAGTTTTTAGTTTTAGAGATACAAATCGATCTTGCTTAAAATTCGAATTGATGATTTCATATTCAAACATCTGATTGTCTGCAAGAGAAGTATCCTCTGGATGATACACCTGAAAATACCTGTTTACTATTATGGTATCTTTAAATTCATCAACGGCTATCACCTTCATCTTATAGCGTCCTGCTTTCCAATCAGAAATATCTGGCAATTCACAATCCTTAGAATTTGTCGCGGCAAATTTTCTAGAAAAGACCACTGTTTCTTCTTTCCAATATTGCATTACATCAGTTCTATCGTAAGGCTCATGTGGAAATAGTTGTATATATTTCTCCTTTGGAATGTATTTCAGTTCCGCTACTTCCCAAGGCTTTTTCCTCACCACTCTGTCTGGGCTCTTCAGTTTTTGAATGAGTATTTCTAGCTCTGCATCAACAGGCTGATTGTTTAAATTCTTTGTCTCAATTTTAACTTTATGAGACATACTACTATTTAGTTTTCTGCCTAAAAAGAAGTCAACTTTTAAATTGTGATAACCCACATGAACATTTTGCGTAGCACTTCTGGTTTCCCCATTACTATCGGTAACATCCGCTTTTATCGTATAAACAAAAATCGGTTTGTTCGACTTTTCTGTCAAAGAATCGGGAATGGCTATAAAATCGATACTAAATTTGCCTTTCTCATCGGTTTGTGTTGTTCCTGTTTTTATGATTTTTGACGATCCTCCATAATAATTTCTTCCCCAAATAGGCAAAACCTCTCTTGTAACCGTATATTTAGTGTTAGCATTGGATACCGAAGAACCTAAAAATGCTTTTGCCAAACCACTTATTCTAACGCTATCTCCTACTATATAATTGTCAGAAACAGCATCGAAAGAAACTTCAAATTTAGGACGTTTGTATTCTTCAACCGAAAATGAGACTTCAGCAGTTTCAATATCATCAATCTTCTCATAATATTCATCTTCATCAATTAGGTCTGTACCATAGTCCTCATCCATTTCAATGGTAAATTCACCAGTCATTAAATTACGAGGCAATTTAAACTCCCCACTTATCGAACCAAATTCATTGGTTTTTAAGCGCATTTCTTTTAATTCCTCATAGTTAGAATCATAAATTACTACCGTTGTATAAGTGTTAGGTACAACTCGAGATATTCCATTTTTCTTTTCAACAAATATTCCTTTAAAATAAACCGTCTGACCCGGACGATAAATACTTCTATCCAAGTACAAAAACATTTTGGCAATGTGCTCTTTTTCCTTCTTTTCTCTTATCGAACGAGAACTTATGTAGCCATTATCTTTTAGAAGCGTATCATTTTTATGAATCGCTAAAATTTTTAAATATCCATAATTCTCATTTTTTTTAATGAAAAACTCACCATTGGCATTTGTCTTACCAACTTGCTTGGATCTTTTAGGTGATGTCACAATAATTTCAACATCTTTCAAAGGATTTCCATTTTCCCTATCCAATAATTTAATTGCAAGATCATCACTTCTACTAATATCCAGAATAGACATGCCACTCACACAAATAACCTCCTGACTATAGATATGCTGTATGGACTGAATGTTCTTTTTTTGAGAAGCAACAATAAGATAATTGCCCAATTCCAAACCAGGGAAATCAACCTCTGTAGTATATTGATAGTAATCCTTTTTTGCTTGTAGTTTGTAAAAACTGGATTGTACAGGTTTGTTTTTTTGAATCATCTCCAATAACAAACTGTCTTTTTTGTAAGAATACCTTTCGAAAATAAAATCATAAGGAACTTTGTATGCCGATAAGTACAAACTATCAATACCTTTAAAGTCTACCTTCGCCAAAAAAGCTTTTTGGGGAATATTATATCTTTCAGCCTCTATCGTAACCGTTTTTTTCTCAATATTATTTTTTAAAATAGTACACAACAATCCCCCATCAGAATTTGGATACTTTTTTATCACCCTCTTACAGATTTCCAATGCTTTAATTCGATAATCTTTCAAAACCTTATCGTTTTTTGCTCCAACTTGCATACTCCTTTGATAATAGTAATCAGCTATTTCATAATCAACACTTGCCGAAGCTGAATGAGCATTGATAGCACTTGAAAGCTGACTTAAGGCATGAAAGTACAAATCATCTTTATCTCTATTGGTATGATTATTTCTAACGAAATTTAATCGTTCCAATATCACATCAACATAAGCAGTAGTATCATTTGTCTGGTGAAATAATTCCAATGCCTGATACCATTTTAAAACATTTTGTTTGCGACTGTAATCATCTGTCTTGATAGATATATTTTTTACAAACTTATCGCTGGCGGCAAATAAACCTGGCTCTTTTAAATGAAATTCATTTCTAGGCTTATTTACATACCACCTATCTTCCTCATAGAAGTCTATTGCTCTTTGAGCCAAAAAGTCGAACAATGTCGGACGAAATTTGTGTGAAGTCTTACTTTCCGATAAAATATTCAAATAATCCTGAATTGGCAATTGTTGCAAACCTATCGGATTCGACAGAGATTGTTCGAAATGTTTTGAAATCTGCCTCATGAATGTATTCACATCCCATTTCTTAAAATCATCAGAAACATTTTTAGAAGCTACATAAGTTCTTTTTCTAATCCTATAATTGTTATCATCCAGATATTGATCTAAAAAACTCGCATAAACCGATTCTAAAATTACATTCGTCGGAAATTCCATCTCTTGAATCGCAGCTTCCAACTCTCTCACAATCTGCTCTTGAGCCTCTTCCTCTAGTAGTAATGTAAATTTAGATTTGTAGATAAATCCTTTTACAATTTGATCACTTTGATTGGAGCGCTTCGCTTTCTTTAGTATTTTATCGACTACCAAATTTGCACTCTGGAATTTACCTTTCAGCTCCAAACCTTCCACCTCGGTCCAAAGATCATTGTATTTGTTTTGTGCTCCAGCTGTGAAAATTACCAGTACAAACAGGCTAAGAATGACTATTTTCCTCAAAATCATTTGTTTTTTTTTACTTATTTATTGACATTAATGACTCGTTCTCTTATTACTAATTTAAATGTGAATAGCTTATATCAGATTGCTCCTCAAAACTTCACATCTATAAATGTAAAACTAATCAAGCAATACAATTATCATATTGTAGAATTATATTCTTAGAATCATTTTAAATTTGTTAAACAATAGTTAGCTTATTGCTACATTTAAAAATATCATAAAAAAAGAGCTTCGTTGAACGAGGCTCCTTCTTATTCTAATTTCATTGCAAGTAAACAGATGCACTAATTTTCATCTCTTTTTCCCATATCATGCTCTAAAAACCAATCGTATATCTCCTGATTTGTATAAACATGCCAGTCCATCCAATGTCCGACATTTGGCTCTGCTGTGAACTTTACATTTTTATCTTTTCTCATAAGTTCATTCACCAACCACTCTGTATCTTCAAATTCCACAATCCTATCAGTTTTGCCATGGAATGCCCAGATGGGCATATCAATCAACCGGTCTATATTGTTCTCAATAAAATCCATATGACGAGTAAAACCACTCATGGGTGCAATGGCTGCAAATTTATCGGGATGCTTCATAGCCAAATACCAGGTTCCCGAACCGCCCAAGCTCACACCTGTAAGATAAATTCGGTCTGTATCTACTCTATATTTTGATGTGATTTCCTGATAAAAGTTCTCAAACCAATCGTCGGTCGACCATCTTTGATTTATCGGACATTGAGGAGCTACAATTACAAAAGAAAATTCTCTTCCACGCCAGATCTGATCGGGAATGCCATGCGAAAACAATTTTATGGTGTCTTGTCCCCGACTCGATCCTCCATGCAAATAAATGATCAAAGGCCATTTCTTTAGGCTGTCTGCCTGATAAGTTTTGGGTGTATAACTGATATAATGATAATTGGTGTCCTTTTTATGCTGATTTTCTCCTCTTACAAATGTCATTTCTCTTTGCAAAGAACCATCCTCATTCCACCAGGTGCATTTTCCATGTTTCTGCCCCTTGTTATAATGTTGTACTGATTCTCTTTCTCCATTCAAATACCAATATTCATGCAGACCATCTCGTAACCCCTTCGAATAATTATTTTTACTCAGCAACAAACCATTTTTATACCACCGTTTAAATTCTCCTTCCTTGGTATTGCCTTTGTAGTTGCACCAAAAGCTTTTCTCCTTTATCCTTTTGTCAAAAGAACTGTAAGTTCCTTCCATCTGAATTTGTCCATCAGGGTAGTAATCCCGAACGTGATACAGTTTTTCAATCGAATCGTATTCGATCAATCGCTTGTATTCAATAGTATCCTTGTTCGAAACCCGATCATGCAAATAATAGGTTTCAACTTGCTGAGCTTGGACTTTTATAGAACAAACCAATACGGCGAACAATAAAATGATATTCCTGAGCTTCATATTACGATTGAATTATAGTATATGCTAGTCAACAATTTTTGTTCTCAATGTTTTCATTCTTTGCTTATAGTAATCATTACCACTTATTGCATAAGCTTTAGTCACATACAAAGCTGCTTTTACAAAGTCCTTATTTCTTTCGTAGTAATCTGCCATTGAATCGTATACATTTGGACTATTTGGATAAAATTCGATTCCGAACTCGAAAAACATTTTAGATTTTCCCAATTGTCCCATGTCCAAACTCATATATCCTAAGGCATTTAAGAGATCTTCCGGATATGGAGGCACCTTATACTTAAAATACGTTTCCAATTTTTCAGCTCGATAATTGATGATCTTAAACAACTCCTCTTTTGAGCTTGCTGGCGAGTTGAACTTATCTGTATTTTCCATTTGATACCATTCAAAATCGAATATCAAACCATCCATAATGGAAGGCAATGGAATGGTACCATGCAAATCACGTGGGTAGAATTTCCATTCAAAGTTCAAGCCATTTTTCTGTTCCTGCTTTATCAGTTTTGAAAATTCAATGTTCGATCTCGCAAATAAAGTGAACTCACTGGAATCCTGCATCACATTATCAATAGTAACCTCTGGATTTTGCATGTGCAACTGCCCTCCTAAGGATAGAAATAAGGATTTCCCTCTATAATCTTTCTCTGAAATCTTCTCCTGTGCTTCCTTCAGCAATTTTTGATTGTCCCAGTCCAAACTTGGATCAATTGCTACATAGTTAGCAAACAGTTCGGGATGATTGATCAAAGTATAAATGGCAAATAAACCACCGTAAGAGTGTCCTATTAAGCTTCTAAACTTGCTCACCGGATATTTTTCCTCCACAAATGGGATCAACTCCAATTGGATAAATTTACTAAACTTAGCTGCCTCTCCATTTTCCTCTTTAAATGGCATCCCATACTTCTCTGTAATTTTAGATGTGGTTAAATCTCTGGTTCTGTTCCTGGCATTCGAAACACCAACCAAAATCATATCGGGCATAAATCCGCCACTATAAAAACTATGAACATTGTTAACAGCGGGCAAAAGCACTTCCCCATCCAAACAAAAAACAAGCGGATATTTCTTGTTTTCATCTGGCTTGAAATTGGCAGGAAGTTGAACGTATATTTTTCTATATTCTTGTAGAATCTCGGAATATAAACTATCCGAGAGTCCAATATTTTGCAAATGTTGAACATCCTGTTTGCTCTGAGCATTTGTAAACTGTTGTAAAAATACCATGAGAGCGATAAGCAATAGGGTACGCGTTCGATTCATCATTTATCTGGTTTTTATTTCAATCAATTAGAAAGGATTCACTAGTTAACACTTTCAGTTTTGATTCACAAGTATGACCGTTAATTTAGAATCAATTGCGTAGGTTTTTAATTACTCATCCACTGAATTCTGAACAATGGAAACATTTTTAATTTTTCCACAGAATGTCTTGCCTTTAGTATTTCCAATCGTAGATACCGGACAGAGCATTTGAATATTCTCACTTCCAACAAATTGACCGTCTACATACAAACTTGTTTTTCCTTGCTCTCCAATCAGTTTTATTTTAACCGCTCGCTTCAAAGGAATCTGATAATCAAACACAATCACTTGCGGTCGGTGAGATGTCAACGGACTATCGCCCGCTGTTTGATTGGCTCTTACAATTGCTATACCTCTCTTGCTAATCGTATCTTTCTTACTTTTGAATTCATATTCCAGATCGGAATAAATACTTGCCAATTCAGAAGTGAATAATACATCCTCTTTAGTGCCCTCTTTTATTTTCTCAACAGTCATTTCCAAAGTCCATGGATACTCTACATTCTCAATCCCTGTATTTAAAGAGATACTTTTCTCCTTCTCCAAATGAATATCCTCTTTATGGGCATAAATTACTTTTCTCTTTGTAAAGTTTCTATCCAATAAATTGGTCATTGGAATTCTGTTTAATTTAGCTGCATCCTTTTTGTAATCTTCGAATGAAAGTTGAGATTGACTCCCCCACATTTTCTCCGAAAAGATCAGAATGGAAGACATGCTAAGTCTTGTTATCTCGGAAGTTGAATAACCTGTAGGACCGAAATCATTCCAAATGTGCATTTTACTACCTAGTAAACCCGGACTATTTGTAAGTAGGTTCTGTTCTGTTTTATCACTAAAAATCTCAGGAGTCCACTCTTCATAAATAAACCTGTTATCAACACCATAATAAGGCGCACCCGGCACAATATAGGTGTAAAAATGCGTTGAGTTAATAAACTGATACCCACGTTTCGATTTGTCTTGTGCATCACTAGTCTCCCACATGTCAATTACAATATCCTTATCAATTTTTGTTTTTCCTGGCATGTGTTCAAATCCCGACCAGATACGAGTTTGTTTGCCATTTTTCTTTACAATGGCATTAAAATAATTGATGTACTTTCTAAAGGTGTTTCCAATATGATATTTCAAGGAATCATCTTTGATCCTATTAATTCTGTACTCATCTGTACCCAAATGGAAGTCGGGTGCATCGAAATGTGGAATCACCTCTTCCAAAATTTCCTCCATAAATGTATAGGTATCAGGATTGGTGATATCAAGATAATTAGCAGTCAACCATTTGCTTTTCAGATCGGGTCGTACATTGGTGAAAGCCAAAGAATGCCCTGGTGAATCAATTTCAGGAGTAATCACGATTCCGTAGGAATGAGCAAAATCCTGAAGTTCTCTTATTTGTTCCCAAGTATAATGACCATCTTTAGCCGTGAGTTCAGGATATATTTCACTCTCTAAACGGTAAGCACTATATCCTCCCCACGAGTTATCGCTTAAATGCAGATGCAGTTCGTTCATCTTTGCCCAAGCCATTATTTTAATAAAATCCTTTAGTTCATCAAACGTAAAAAACTTTCGAGCCACATCTAACAACAACATTCTTTTCCCATATTTTGGATAATCCGTAATCAATCCTTTTGGAAAACTTTGTTTGTATTTTTCCTGAGAAAACAGTTGTAGTAAAGTTCTGCTAGCATTTACCAATGCTTTGTATGAGGATGCCTCAACTTTCGTTTCCCTTCCCAAATCAATACGGTAAGCATTCTTATGCTCGCCAATAGCTTTGTAATTCAAATCAATGTTTACAAAAAGTGAATTTTTAGCATTTTTCTCAACAACATTTACATTCAAATCTTTTAGTTCTTGCTCGAATCGATTCAGAAACAGTTGCTCCTTTTCAGGTGCTTCCTTATCCCAATTTAAAAAGATTGCATTGTACTTTACTACTTCCCCTGCACTATCCCATTCCTGAACTGCTGGGATTACATTTAGTCTTTCTTGAGAGAAGGATGGAATCAGAAAAAGGATTAAGAGTAAACTTAGAATTGTTTTTTTCATTTTATTTCTGCGATATTTTAAGCGTAGAATATTATTTTGCTCTTTCCAGTTTGCGTAGCACTTCTATTCGTTTTTTGGTTTTCTCATCCATTAATGCAAAAATTTCTTCACTCGTTTTTCCTTCATGTGGCAAATACCATATGCATTTAGAGTAGAATTTAAACAAATCCTCCGATTTGAATTTATATCCCTTACGTGCAAAAAAGTAATTTCTCAACACCCTTAACCTGTCGGCACTCAAAGGTTCTAACTCTTCCAATTCTGCTATCTCCGCCTGGTAAGCCAAAGAATCTGGATCCTGATACCTGGCAGTTCTTCCCGGAACATATATGTTAATATCCTCAATGGGTTTCAAATTCTTTTTTTTCAATTCTATAAAACCATCTTTAATGTAAAAATTTCTAGCCCTCTTATTCCCCACACCTACTATTTTCCAATCATCATAATAAGAAATGTCTTCAAGCATTTCAAATTCTATATCACTTCCCATGTCAATTTGAAGCGTAAAGTCTGCAATTCCTTTTCCTGCCCAGTTCTTTGCCGTCAATAGTACGTAATTGTAAAAACTACCACCCGAACTATCGTAACCTCCATTAAAAGAATAGGTATGCTTTACAATGTTAAGACCACTTTTAAACCTGGCTTTAAAATAGTAAACGTAGTTCCATTCCCCCTCTACTTCCTTCAATTTGGTAAAAGGCGTATCCTTTAACAATCCGAACTTATAATCCGTCAAACTATCATTTATTACCACCGTAAAATCTTCTATGTCTGGCTTTCTTTTTTCAATATCAACACTGTCAACATCAGAATATTCCGGAGAGTATTTAGGAGAAACAACAAAACCTACTGTGAGTTCCTTTTCCTCTTTCGGATTAAAAAATTCAAAATAGACATCCACATACATATCATTACGTAAGGTAAGTTTCAACACTTCCTTCTGGATTTCAATATCAGATTCCAATACTGGAAACAAATCTCCTCCACTACTATTCAGTACAGAATCATTGGATTGAAAAAGTAATGCCAACAATACAATCAATCCAATTTTTAAATATTTAATCATGATTTATTTTTTCTATTGCTAAAGATAATATTCTTTTCAGTTTACGTTTTTTCAAATTCGTTTCAATAAAAATAAAACCACCCCAAGCTATAGGATCAAACATCTGAAAAGCTAGAGAATCTGCTCCCGCATCAATTGATTTTATATTCTTCATTTCAAGATGTCTCAAAACAGTAATATTTGTTACGTATCCGTCAATAACAACTAATGGATCAGGTTTATCTTTACGTGTTAAACAGGTGTCTATATTAAAGGTAAGTTTGGTCTTAATTAAGGAGTCGACCACTTTTTTCAAGGGTTCAGATTGACAGTATACATCTGTACACAAAACGAATATCAATCCTACCAATCCTATAAGTTTAACTGTACGTCTCATTGTTCATCAATTTTTAAAGAAACTACCTGTCAAATCTTTTCTGCTTTTTTATGATATCTACTATTTTCTTACCATTAAATGCCACCAAACCCTCACCAATTTTAACATGTTTTTTTCCATAATCGAAATGAATGGTAACCGGATTCAAATCATATACTCTCATCTTTTCCGGATGATGTTTAAATCCAAGAATCGTAACAGACCCATGAGATCTATAGGATTCTGCTTTTTCATTTATCTTACATGTAGGTTTGTGAATTTTTTGTAAATCATATCGTACCGTTTTATACTTTTTCAATAAGTACGATTCTATGACTAAATGTTCTTTATCAATAACAATGAGCTTATAACCAATTAATTTATTCAACCATGGCAAAAAAAATACAATTGCCAATATCGATCCAACTACTCCAAGTATAATTTCAATGAACCCTTTCTCGGAATATATCGGAATAAAAGCGAATAACAATAAGGCAGGAAATAAGATAAACTCAGATATTTTTCTTTTGTATTTAATTTCTTCTTGGTATAAATCCATTTTCCTTTTGTTTTTTTAATTTAATCATATTTGTATCACAATTTACCTTACTCATATAAGAATCAGGTTCGTTTATTAAAATTCTTTTATATCACTTCAGCTACTTCTATTTCATTCTGTTTATCTCCCGATAAGCATAAGCAATATTCATCACTCAATTATCCATTCCAGATAATCATCCAACAAGCTAGAGAATTCTTCCACATACTCATGCCCCTTGTCTTTATTGATGATCAACTTGGTATTCCCTCCTTGTTTGTCTATCTTCTCCATCAATCTTTTTTGATTGTCTATGGCAAAATCATTCTCTCCTGTAATCAATCCAATCCTTTTCTTTTGTGCTACAAAGTTCTCAATTGCTTTGTCTGATATATCCTTTGGCACTACCGGACAATTCACCACCAAGCCACTCATTGGAATTAGTTCGTCGAATGCGAGCTGAAGCGCCAAATAACCACCCGCCGACATGCCTGAAAAGACAATTTTGTTCGTGTCCACAGGGAAAGATTCTGTTACATTCTCATAGATATTTCTCAGTTCTTTTATCGTTTTATCATCATCGTACTTCCACTTGTATTCTCCTTTATTCTTATTGCTAAATGCGTAGGATTGAACAAATACCGAAATGTATTCCGTTTGCATCACTTCCGATAACCACGATTTTTTCGCCCATTTCATATTGCTGCTATTGCCATGCAACACAAATACAAGTGGATAGCTTTTATCCTTATCGTAACCAGAAGGCAGAACTACCTCATGTTCAATATGAGAATTCTGATACCAATTGCGCTCTACTCTTGCCAATTCTTTAAAATTCGAATTCTCCTTATAATACTTGTCGTAAGAAGGATTGTCTAAACCAAAGCAGTATCCTTTTTCATGACCAGCTTTCCATATTGCCGTTGCTTTTTTGTATTGTGCATTTCGGGTATACAAGCCTCCGAGAAAAGTAATCGCATCTTCCTCTTCGGCAGGAAAGGTTTTATAAGCGTATTCAGCAAGCAGAATCGCTGAATCCAATTGGTTATCATGATAATACTTTAAGGTACGAGGAATCATCTCCTCAAAGGAATTGTATTTATTAAGTTGTGCAAAACTTGTGCTCACACTTACGGCCAATACACAAAGGGGCAAAAGGATTTTGGATCTCATCATTTTTTAAATTATTGTTTGTTTTGATACTTTATCATAGGCTCATTTATAGCCTTAAGCTTTTTATTATCCCAATTCAAATGTGGTCACTCCATAAACCTTATTCAACTCAAACTCTGGAGGATTGCCATAGTACATTCTTGCGCACTCAAAAACATAATTGGCGACATATTTTTTTACAAGAGCCCTTGCTCCCTGATTGATAAATGGAATATCCAAATACAAAGGCTCTCCAACTACTGAATTCAAACATGCTTTGTAAAGTTCTTCTGCAATGCTGTCATTATCTGCAAATAGTGGACAAATCTTATATCCAACATAAGCTTTCCGTGCAATGGCAAAACCTTTCAATTTACCATCTTCTACATACTTAAATGTTTTGTTCCCGGGCAATTGTAACCAGGGAACAAGAAACTGCGGACGCGAAAATCCAAAACATTCTTTATCGTAAGCCAGAATTGTTGAGATATCTTCCTCATCTATGGGATAAATATTTTGATCCAGATCGAATAGCATTCCCATCTTTTCGTATCGAATATCCCTATAGGCTATTTCAAAGCCACCTTTCTGATAGAATGCCTGCATATCCACCACTCCATCCATTCCTATGCTTGCACCCTTATTTAATCTCGATAACAAAGTATCTCGTCTTTGATACCACAATTTCCGACCTATGCCTTTCGATCTGTACTCCGGACGAACAATAAAGAAGCCCATAAATCCGAATTCTTTATTGTAAGAGACAATCGATCCGCCTCCAATCAATTCTCCTTGATAATAGTATCCATAAAAACCATCCGGATCTGTTGCCCAAAACACATCAGCGTCATTAGGTCCAGGAT
>Ga0209379_10001558_pt1 | contig 14869 bp, 17 predicted proteins | sample tdDd001_FD_187124 | JGI IMG/M metagenome (GOLD analysis project Ga0209379, IMG submission 187124) | Marine sediment microbial communities from the Atlantic coast under amendment with organic carbon and nitrate - tdDd00.1 (SPAdes)... | ecosystem: Environmental > Aquatic > Marine > Coastal >...
AGTTGAAAAAGTGGTACTCTCCTATGAAATAGAATCGGATTATAGTTTCAAAGCAGGGCTTATACAAAATCCAGTGTTTTATCAGAAAGAGCTAGGGGAGTCCAATGTTTTAATACGTGAATTAATAGACGACATTCGAGTATATGGCTCGTGGATTGTTGAAACAGAGGAAGAGAATCTTGTAGAAGGCCATTTGAAGTCATACTTATACATGGTTAGTTATTTTGGTGACGATGGAGAAGCCATTTGGGAACGCTACAAACCATTAGGGCATGTCAGGATAAATGGTTTAGGTAAAACCCATGTAAAGGCAGAAGACACATTTAAAATGGATGTTTTCGATGAGTTAATGGACCAAATATATGAAATGACAGGACTTGAGCCAGATACTGAATTACAAATTGTGTGGAGTTTCACAGGACGTATTCGTAATGAAAGTGTTAACCTACCTTTTGAGCATAAGTATAAACTTCGCATGCCGCTGTTTCAGTCTGTTTTTAAAGTTTTCAAAGAAGATGTTGAAGAAGCGTTTGACCAGGTTGTAAAAACTCAAACAGTCGAGGTTAAGAAGAACAACATTATATATACTTATACGGCTCTTGCATTAAGTTTGTTAGGGGTGATATGGATAGCTGTCACAAAATCAAAACCACCTTCAGGAAATTATGATTTAATAGTTAACCGGATATTTAGAGAGTACAGCGAACGATTGGTACAACTTGAAAAAGGGATGTCCAACCAATACACAACCCTAATTAACATGCACGACTTCAGAGATTTAATTAAAATATCAGACGAAATCAGGCAACCCATATTCTATTACAGGGTGCATGAAGGAGACGGTAAAAAAGTTGAGTTTTACGTGTTTGGAGAAAAGCAAACCTATTACTTAACATATTATGCGCAGTCAGAGGTGTCGTTAGAGTCATTCTTAGAACAACCGAAACGTGGTGATCAGGATGAAAAATCCAATGAAGTTGATTAAAATTTTGCTAGTCCTCCTCCTTGTATTAGGTGTGGCTTATTCTAGTTATAGCCAGTTTAGTGATGTTAAGTTGGGTGTTTCCACATATGAGTTTACAGCCAATGTAAATGGTCAAGCAATTAATAGTAGAAAAACAGTTAAGCAAAGTGTGCCTTTGAAGGACAGAAAAACCGTATTTGAAATTGAAAATACAGGAACTTTGCCAATAATTCTTTACAAGGTTCGGGTTGAATATTTACCAGATGAATGTGATGAAGATCATGAACAAATGTCCCATGAAATGGTTGAACATTTTAACTTAAAAGGGTTTATAGATATAGACGGAGATGTATTTGAGAATAAAGACCATGTTTATTTAGATTTGGATGAAGGTGTTTGGATTGAACCTCAAGATGTCGAAGAGGTAGTTAGTGTTTTTTTAAGAAGACAATTTGACCTTAAAGATCTAAATAAAGATCTTCATGAGGCGTTAGAAGATGAAGAAGATAAACTTGAAAGTTGTGAACTAAAAGTGGATAAGTATGAAAGCAGATTGGATCAGATTAATGATTTCATAAACAGACAGCAGAAGGATTTGCAATCTTACTATTCTAAGATTGAAGAAGATGAAGAAGATGAAGATGAAGATGACGAAGAAGATGAAGATGATGACAATGATGATGACAATGATGATGATAATGATAATGAAAGAGAGGATGCCTCAGGAAAATATAGCAAATTGAAAAATGCTATAAAAGAGGCCTACGAGTCCAAGAAGCAGTACAAAAGTAAGTTTAATAAATATGAAGAAGAGCGAGACGAAATAAGCGGTCATATCAAAGACTTAAAAGATGAAATAAAACTGCGAAAGGAAGTCTTTGAAAACTCAGAGTTTGAGTTAGAATTCTATTTCAAAATATTTACACAGTAAAACATTAAATACACCCTAGGGTGTATTTTTTTAATTCAAAAGGGTTATTAATATTACCCCTCAGAATGTGTGAGAGCCACTAATTGCTTGATAAAATTTAAGTGTAAAGAAGGGAGGTGTCATATGAGAAGGATGAAGTATATTACATTCATAATGATTGCTTCTATGATTGCAATAGGTGTGGGCTATGCAGCTTGGACGCAGTCAATTATGGTAACACAAAGTGTATCAGCAGGTGAACTATCCGTAAAAGTGATTGGGTATGGAAATCCAAATGGGGAAATGTCAACAGTACCTGGTCAAGAAACCAACATAAACTACTTTGACTTTATAGGAGATGATCAGCCTCCATACTTACTACAGAATCTGCCATGTACAGAGATTAGTTTAGGTGGGTTAAACTATTGCGAAATACGTACAAATGGCGACGTTCCTTATGTTGATGTAGGCCTAAGGGTACCAGAAGATGAAGATTCAATTACTATATTCATTGAAGATGCAATACCAGGTATGGAATTCGGTTATGACGTGGTCATGAAAAATGTAGGGAGTGTTCCAGTAGCTCTAACCAATCCGATTTATCCAGCAATGTATGTAGGTGCTGGTGATGATCCAGATTTAGCAAACCAGCTACTCGAAGATGGTGTAATTGAGTTTATTTATAACTACCCATCAGGAGCACCAGACTGGATGATTGCAAGACCAGATGGAAATGGTGGCACAATAATGATGAATGTAGTTTGTCGCATTAATTTATCTGGAAATGGTGAAGGTGGAGAAGTAGTTTTACCAGAGAACACCTCACTAGAGTATGAGATACACTTTATCTTTGAGCAAGATGTTGATGGTAATCCGGGAACAGAGTTTTAATGTATAAATTGGGAGGGAATACTTAATGAGAAACAATAAATTTTTTATAGGGATAATCATTCTTTCAATGATGATGATGGGCGCAGGTTATGCCGCATGGACACAAGGTTTAATTGTTAACCAATCTATAGATTCTGGTGAACTTATGTTTGAAATTACTGCTGGTGTATTAAGTGAAGAAGTTGTGGGTGGGGTAGCAATGCCTGAGCCAGGTTATGCTGAGTTTGATGTTAGCGGTGATGAGGTTGCAGGTTTTTCAGTTACAGCAACAGATATGTATCCAGGTGTGGTAGATACGTACTGGATCAATGCAGTGAATAGTTCAACAATGGCTACTAAAGTGACATTTGACGTAAGAGATTTGGTTGATCCAGATGAATTAGATGCTGAAATGTTGTATGTATATACTTATACTATCCTAGATGAAGATGGGGTTGGAACTCCTGTTGTAAATTCAACAATGAGTGGTTTTGTTGCAGCATTAGAAGCAGAACAAATTGAACCTGATCATGATGTATATATTGAAATTAGTCAAGAAATGCCTGCTGAACTAGAAACACATGAAAGTGCTATCTTCTCTTATACTGCAGAATTAACTGTTCACCAGTTTAATGCAGTACCTGAGTAAGAGTAAAACTTAAGTATCCATTAAATGCGTTCTCAATTTATGAGAACGCATTTATTTGCGCTATAATAAATCTATTAGACAACAGTTTAATAGATTTATCATACTAATCTATCATACTAATCTAAAGTCAGGATAAAACGAACAACTAATAATGATATATATAATCATGTTACTTAAATCCAGTAAAATCAGAGGTTACTATGAAAATACAGTCAAAAAATACAAAACTAAATACATTTGATTCTTTCATGAAGAAAATATTCACTATTCCTGGGGTCAAGGTAAAACGGTCAACCTTCCTTGACGAGTTACTTGTAAAACACACGGACAACTATGACAAAATTGGTTTAGCCATTCAAACGACTCCACATGAAGCGGGATTTACTAAAGCCACAATAGACATGTTAGCAAAAAAAGTCATAAACAACAGTGCTAAGTTGAGTACTCAAAAGTCGGTTGTAACTGGCATTCCAGGAGGACTTTGGGCTGCCGTAACCATCCCAGCAGATACAGGTCAGTTTTTCATGCATACATTAATACTTGCTCAAAAACTAGCATATCTTTATGGCTATGATGATTTATGGAGTGACGATGTTTCATATGACGAAGCAAGAAATGAACTTCTACTCTTTCTAGGGGTTATGTTTGGTGTGAGCGGATCAGCGGCAGCAGTTCAATATCTTACGACAAACCTTGCACGTGAGCCCATTGAAAAGTTGTTAAAGGAAAAGGTATTTGAAACAACAGTCATGGAAACTTTGAAAAAGGTGGGTCAAAAAGTTGGCTATGAAATTACGGAACAAGGGGTGACTAAAGGTGTATCAAGTGCAGTTCCACTTGTAGGTGGTCTGGTTTCAGGTGGTATGACCTTTGTTACATTAAAACGGATGGGTGAGCGGTTAAGAGTAACCTTGAGTGAAGGTTTAGAAGACATCGAAATCATTCAAAATGAAGATAAGCAATCACGGCCTGTTTTAAGGAAAGGGCAAAATTCGAAAATAGAACAAGATGTTCAGATAATGTCCATATCGGACTACCTAAGCCAACTAGAACGATTAGTAGCACTTAGGGTATCAGGAGACATTAGCGATGAGGAGTACCATATTCTCAAAAAGAAAGTTATAGAGGAGTGTTCGTAAGACTGAGCAATTCATTAATGCTAACCAAAACTAAAAACCACTAAAAAACAAATTTATCTAAATCGATTTTCTTCGCTGAGCCTCCATTGTTTTTGTGATCTACATGTATTGATATAGTCTCTCTTTTACCGGATTTTACACCATCTTTAATATCTATATTAGAAACTGTTGAATTAGAATTCTTTTTCTGTACGATCTTTTGATAATTAACTACAGATTTACTAATACAAGAAATCATATTACCCCACCTAGCTTTATGCCTTATGTTTAGCACTTGTACGTATTAAATGTGTCAATTTAACTTAGTATAATTAAAACATATCTTTTTTAACTACTTAAGACATATTGCATAATTAGGACCTGAAATCCCATGTTTGGTATACGTAATGTATAATTAACCAAAATTAACCTATTTCTATAATTTTTGCTAATGACAGAGTTAAGTATCAGAAGTTGAGTGGACGCAAACAAGAGCTTGTAGAAATGGAATCAATAGACCTAACATCGATAGAAGATATGTTAGATGTTGTTAATTACTATGCCGTTTGTGGTGCGTATGTAGGTTATATGCTTGAGAAATTTGGTCATAACAAGGTAATGCAGTTGTTTAAAAATTGGACCTATGAGAGCATTCAAAACGTTTTAGGTGTAACGAGACATGATATAACACGAGGTTATAAAACGTGGGTTAAAGAAAACTTAAATCTATAACACAATGTAGTAGAAATTGTTACTACAATATAACTGAACAGGAGCAAATATGGTCAATCCTAAAAAAGAAATCCGACAAAAAAATGTCCTTAACTCAAATGTGTGGTCTTTTAATTAGATATAAGCCTAATAAAAAGACGTAAGAACAAATGAGCTAGGGACATTTTTATATGGTTATTTTATGATAGTTTTTTAGAATGAAATCTAGACTTAAGTGCAGAGTATATCTAAGCAAAAATACTTAATCCATACTCCGTAGAAAGTTTGCTTAACAGTTGAACTCCTGCAGCACTGTTGCCTTTTTCGTCAAGAGCAGGACCAACAATGCCAATACCGTATTTACCAGGCACAACTGACATAATTCCACCACCGACACCACTCTTGGAAGGAATGCCAACAGTTAAGGCAAACTCACCAGAAGAGTCATACATGCCACAAGTGGACATAATTGCTTTGGTCATACGTGCATTTTTAGCTGAGAAATACTGGACGCCTGTTTCTGGATCAAGTCCATTATTTGCAATAATACGGGCAATATTTGCCAGGTCCTTAACATCTACCTCAAGGGAACATGTTTTGAAGTAAGACGTTAAAACATCATCAACAGAAGCGTTAAAAGTCCCAGCCCCTTTTTGGAAGTAGGCGAGTGCCCTATTAATATTACCTGTTCTTTGTTCAGACTTGTAAACCGATTCATTCATTTCTATGGTTTCATTCTTAGCTAATCTTCTTATGAAAGATTTTAAATTATCAAATCCCTGAATACCTTCTTTTTCAACAATAAATGATGTTGTAGCAATAGCTCCCGCATTAATGAGTGGGTTTAATGGTTTGCCATTGTTTCTAGTTTCTAACTTTATAATTGAGTTAAAGGCATCTGCTGTTTGTTCAACGCCAATTCTAGTGAAAACTTCATCACCATATGCTTCTAAGGCATAAATAAGAGTACAAACTTTTGAAACACTTTGAATAGTAAAACGCGTTTCAATATCTCCTGCAAACATGGTTGTGCCATCGACCCCTTTTATATAAATGCCCAAGGCATCTGGGTTTGCTTTTAACAACTCGGGTATATATGAGGCCAGTTTGCCGGTTTTAGTAAATACTTTTGATTCTTCTAAAAACTGATCCAATTTTTCCTGTGTAATATCCATAATTATATCCCCTTTTCATTTGCTATCTATCATTATAGGGCCAAGAGTAAAAAGGGGAAAGCGTATTAGGAAAAGAATACCTGTATATTTATTAGTAAGTGTATAACGAAGGAATTGTATACGTGATTCGTATTAAAAACAAAACAAAGTACAAAATGTAATAGTTTACACCTTATTATATATTAATTATAATGCAATCAAGACAAAGCGCTTTGATGCAAATAAACAGAATAAATAAGGAGTTGATATTGATGGGATATTCCCCACAGCAATTTATAGATGAAACAGCAGACGAAAAACTTTTAAGTAGGGTAATAGGTCTGGGCGAAAAATACTCAACAGAGTGGATTCGATTTTCCAACTATGAGATTAAGTCAAAGAAAGATTTATCAAGAGGAAGTCAGATTCTATACATTAAACCTGATTTAAGCTCAGGGTTTGAAATATATGATCCATTTGACTGTGCCGAACAGCTTTTGGTTGACACACTGAGACTGGGTGGATCATACGATGCTTACAGGAAGGAAATGAAAGAGGTCGACTTAAATGCATATAGAAAACGTAAGACAAATAAAATGTGGTCAGATTTGCTGGATCAAGTTTTAGAATATGTAAAAAATTATGGATTAATGGGATTCATGAGTTCCAATACTCACAACAGAAATGTTCTTGGCGACAATGAAATCCTCATCTCTGAGAAAAATGAGATTGCCTTAGATAAACGTATTATGGATGAAAAAACATATATGGACCTGTTTACTCCATTTGTGGAGCCAGGAGATTTAAAGGTGTCAGCCTACAAAGACAACATTTACCTGGCTAAGTATGACGACACACCACAGTATTATGGGAAACGTCCAGTTGTAATGGACTTGATTTTCTCGAGCTATTACTGCGAAAGGGTAGAGTGGATATTAAATTATGCATCTATGTTGTCAAAGCACTATGACCAACTCATGGTCTATAAAAAGTCGGCAAACAATTTAACAGAACCCGTAACGATTCTAGCAGACGCCTTTCAAGCTGGAAAGATTGGTTTCACAATAACACAGGGAAAAGACACACAAATAGCCTGGGATTTTGACTCTCTGAAAACGACTATTCAGACCCTCTATGCCTTTGCAGTCACAAATAGTAATTCGATCCTTAGACGTTGTGTTCACTGTAGTGGATTTTACATCGCTAACTCAAAAAAAGAAAAATACTGTGGTTCAGCCTGTAGAAATAGACATAATGTAATGAAATCTAGAAAGAGGATAAAAGATGAAGACACTGATTCTTAACTGTAATCCAGATGTGGATTATGTTACTTTTGACAAACATATAAGTCAGCTTAAAAATAACTTGAGTAATAAACAAGTAGAAGTAGAACTTATACAAGTTCGCGATTTAGAGTTAAGTGATTGCATTGGGTGTTATGTTTGTTGGCTTAAAACACCGGGATTATGTGTTTACAAAGATGGAATGCATGATATTTTATCAGCATTTGTAAATGTTGATAAGGTCATACTTGCTTCGCCGGTCAAAATTAATTTTGTTTCCCCTTTATGTAAAAGAGTAAGAGACCGTATGTTACCTTTAGTCCATCCCTATTTGAAAATTGAAGGAGACAGAATGAGCCATCTTGCTAGATACGATAAGTTACCTGAGCAAATAATTGTCTTGGATCAGACTGAGAACATTGAACACATTCAGTCGGTGTACACTCCAAAACAAGAAGGTGGAAATGAAATTTATAATATAGAAGATTTGGAGGGCATTACAAATGCAATTTTTAGCGATTAATGGGTCTCCCAAACCAGTTAACTCTAATACAGGAGTCATGTTGCAAACTATAGTTAATGAAATGGAACATGTATGTAAAACTAAAAGTATAAAGATAAAAAGTGACAATACTTTAGACGTTATGGATGCTCTTTTACAAGCAGACCATGTAATTTTAGGATTACCACTCTATGGAAATGCCATGCCTGCCCAAGTTCTTGAGTTTTTAAGCGTTTTGCATGATGAAGTTAAAAGATCAAGTATATTGAAAGATACATTAGATAAAAAATCTATTGGCTTTCTTGTGCAGTATGGTTTTAAAGAGGCTGTTCATGCTAGACCCCTTGAGGCTTACTTAAAATCTTATGTTGAACTACTGGGTGCTAAGTATTCAGGAACAATCATTAAAGGAGGATGTGATGGTCTTTATACTCAGAAGGACAAAAGGCAAGGTAAACAAATATTAGATGAGTTAAAAAATCTTATGGGTACGTATAAAGAAAAGTATTTGTTTGACCTAGTTCAGTTAAAGGACTTTTCAGCCCCGGAAACACAAGATAAGAAAAAAAGTGTATTTGCTATGAAACTATTTGTGAAAGTAGCCAATCAGTTTTACTGGAAGAAAAAGTTGACTACAAATGGTGTGAGTGAAGCTGATAGTTTTGCAAGACCATATGCAAGACCTTATGTTAAATAAAGGACTTTTATATCTGTATGGCTAATAAGTATATAACCAATAAAGTATAGAAGCGCATTTGCGCTTCTTTTCTTGCACAAATGCAAATTTTAATACGAACTTACAACTGGTTATATGGCCTAGTGAATCGTTTTATGATTAGAGTGTACAAGTATAGTTTTTATAGGAGGCACTTGTATGGATATTAACACTAGAATTATAGAAAATGCAGAAAAATTTAAAGATGAAATTATAAGAATTAGACGTCAGATACACACCAATCCTGAACTGGGGTTACAAGAACACCAGACGGCAAAATTGGTAGCAAACAAGTTAAATGATCTTGGAATAGATGTTGCTGAAGGGATTGGTGAAACAGGTGTTGTTGGACTTCTAAAAGGAGAGCGAGACTCAACAAATCCTTCGAAAACGGTCATGTTAAGGGCAGACATGGATGCACTTCAAATGTTTGAACTAAATGATGTTCCTTATAAATCTAAGAATGAAGGGGTAATGCATGCGTGTGGTCATGATGCACATACTGCTTGGCTGTTAGGCGCAGCTATGGTTTTGAGTGAGTTAAAACAAGAGTTTTCAGGTATTGTTAAGTTTGTTTTTCAACCCGCTGAAGAAGGAAAAGGTGGGGCAGAACGTATGATTAAGGATGGTGTTTTAGAGAATCCAAAAGTGGATGCAGTTTTTGGAGCCCATGTTTGGCCAAATCTTAAAGCTGGAACGTATTCAGTTAAAACAGGACCAATAATGGCGGCACCAGCTGCGTTTGAAATCAAAATTAAAGGTCAAGGGGGGCATGCTTCTGCGCCACACTTAAGTGTTGACCCCATTTTAATTGGTTGTCAGGTATATTCTAGCCTTCAAAGTATTGTGAGTAGAAAAATTGACGCCAATGAATCTGTAGTCCTTTCTATTACACAGTTCCATGCGGGTACAGCAAATAACATAATACCAGACGAAATTGTTATGAGTGGTACGGTAAGGTCTTTTAAAAAGTCTTATGAAACCCAAATGCCTGACCTAATGAAGAAATTAATTGACGCTGTAGTGACTGCGCATGGTGGGACTTATACCTTTGATTACAAAACGTATTATCCAGCTGTTATAAACGACAAAGAGATGACAGACCACGTACAAAGTTCAATGATTGATCTTTTAGGGGAAAATAAAGTTAACGTTTTAGACGCTCCTAATATGGCCGGTGAAGATTTTGCCTTTTATCTCGAACAAGTACCAGGTTCATATTTTATGGTTGGAAACCATAATGAGCAAAAGGGAATAACTGCTATGGTCCATAATCCTAAATTTGATGTTGATGAAGAGATACTTCACACAACATCTGCGGTGCTTGCAAAAACAGCGATTGCATATTTAGATAAGTAGTGTTTGTCCCTTAAAAACACGGGTATGTATGAAATGATACTAAAACAGTGTACAATAAAGGGAGTGATATCATGACTTCTTATCAAGAAAAACATATAAAAGATGAAACTTTAGAAGAATATGAAGGTCTTCATACCAATCACTTTGGGAATCAACATGAAGATGATGAAACCTTAGACAAAGTAATGCACGAATTTCTAATTCTTGAATCTGAAAAAGAACTTTAAAATTGAATAAAAACTAACACAGTCCCCTAAATTGGTCTATGCCGATTTAGGGGATTTTATTGTAAGATATTACTATGCAAAATTAGAAACTCTCCTAACCAAGGATATAAAGAAGACACACATTAGGATAATTAACAATATATATTACAGAATTAACCATCTTAAGAATTATAGCCCAAGAAATATGTTATACTTCTTATTATGTTCAGGATTAGTAAATATTGTTATTGGTGTTAGAAGTGTACAATTTAATTGGAGAGATGAGCTGTGCAAATGGATTATAAAACAACCCTTGTGATTTTTGTGTGTATCAACTACATATGTACAATTTTTATGGGCATGAACTACAAAAGCATGCGAACGCAATACAAAGGTCTAAATTACATATTTGCAGACTATATATTTAAATCTTTAGGTCTTAGCCTGTCTGCAATGTATGTGTTTTTAAACATTCCAGCCCTTGTTTTTATAGGGAACATATTTATGTTTATTGGATCAATATATATGTTATTTGGGATTGGTATGTTTGTTCGAGTTAGAGTTCAGCGTTATCCATATGTAGCTTTAACAGTGTTTTTCTCAACTTTGTATGCTTATTTTACCTTTGTTTATCCGAGTACAAGAACGCGACTCTTAATATTTACTGTCTTAAGCATACCTGTCTTACTTAATGGGCTTAGGGTTATTTTTGTCCTTGCAGATGAAAAACATAAAGAATACGCAAAAAATGCTGGAGGCGTAATAGGAGCCCTACTGCTTATAAATATCTTTAGAATTTACAATGGTTTTCACCACTTTCAACCTATGAATTATGACATATTAATTGGCATTGAAACACTCGCAATCTTATCTTCAGCTATAATGTTGCTTATGTTAACATTCACTCTTTCGCAAATGATCCATAAAAAACTCATGAATCAAATGTTTGAAGTACAAAAACAGTCACAAGATCTATTGGAATCAAGCAGACGTAATGAATCAATTGACCCTTTATCAAAAACCATGAACAGGAAAAAAATTGAAGAACTTCTAATTGTTTTGATGGATCAATACAAAGTTTATAATGACACATTTACTTTAATGTTAATTGACATTGACCATTTTAAGCGTTTTAATACTGCATTCGGAAATCAAACAGGTGATCAAGTGTTAATAGAAGTTGCATCCACTTTACAAGAAAACTTAAGGAAAAATGATGTAGTTGGCAGATGGGGAGACGAAGAGTTTATAGTCCTGATGCACGCAACGCCTCAAGCCTTTGCAGTGAGTGTTGGTGAAATGTTAATTGAAAAAGTTCGTGAGAGACACATTGTTTCTGACCATATTCCTGAGCGTATAACCATAAGTGTTGGTTGTTCTGAGATCAAACCAGGTCTAAGTCTTAAGCAACTTCTTGTAAATGTTGATGAAGCACTACAAATTGCAAAGTCTCAAGGTCGAAATCAAATTAGAGTATTTGATGAACAATCTGTTTAGAGTTTGAACAATGCCTTTTTTTTATACAAACTTGTGCATGATCTCATTATGCAAATGGGTATGAATGTGTATATGTCTCTTTTAGAATGGGGTGGACATTTTGGCTTTCAAATATAAACTAAATGTCTCTGTGTATGAAGTCGGTGTTGTTCTAATAAACACTAGAAAAACTAATGGCACTCTTGAACTGGACCAGGTGTTAGAGCGGTATTCAAGCGAGATAGGTCCAACTGTCTATAAAATGTATAAGTTTGGCATAGACCTTATACTAAAAGGTTATGATCCTCAAATGAGCACATTTGTAATGACTGAGTATTTAGATCAGTTAAAATTAGAAGTTACGGACTCCTATGAATTAATGAAAGACTTGAGACTGGTTGCACAGTTTGTAAAATGGCTTCAAACCGAAGCCTATGAAGACCACTTAGATTATATTAGAATATTAATAAAAGACGAGTCGATTAGGAGTCAATACATTAACTGGGCATTAATAAATGAAAAGGACTTAAGCTTTAAGTTCTCTGAGTTTAGGCTTCTAACGTGGGACGACATTCAGAAACGAATAAACAGCTAAACACATTAAAAATGAATTAACTTGGGAGGTGCCCAATGAATATACATGTACTTGTTGAAAACCATGGAAATACAGAGTTTGAAGGGGAACATGGATTATCCTTGTTTCTAGAAATAGGTGAACTGAAAGTTTTGTTTGATACAGGACAATCATCACTGTTTATAAAAAATGCTGTTAAAATGGGTATTGATGTGAATTCAGCACATTTTGTAGTATTAAGTCACGGACACTATGACCATGGCAATGGTTTGGATTATTTAATTGATAAAGAACTGGTATGTCATGTAGGCAGTTTTGTAGATCGGTACCGAAAAAAAGATGACACACCTATTGGTTTACCACTCAGTTTACAAGAAGCACAAAAAAGATTCACCCTGCGCTTAAGCTCAGCACCAATGGAATTGCATCCAAATGTTTACTTCATGGGTGAGATCGACCGTAAATACACATTTGAAACACCAGCAGCTTTTTCCTATTTGGACGGAGGGAGCGATGACCCAATACTGGACGACTCAGCAATTGTCATAAAAACAGAGCTGGGGAATGTGATCATTACAGGTTGCTCTCATTCTGGGATTTGCAATATTGTTAGGCAGGCCATCTTCATAACAGGAGATGTGAGGACTTATGCTGTGTTTGGTGGTTTTCATTTAAAAGATGTAAATGAACAGGTAAAACAAACGGTGAAGGTGCTTGAAGACTCAGGAGTCAAGTATATATATCCCGTTCACTGTACCAGCCAAGAAGTGGTAGACACATTAAGACTACAACTTCCACATGTTGTGGTTCAAGGTGTCACTGCTGGTCAATCTTTAACAATAACAACGAGATAGTTTATAAAAAAGGGGTAAGATTTATGGTAAGGAGGTTACTATGAGTTTTATCCTTATTTTTATGGTTACATTTGTAGTTTTTATGGGTGTAGATCTAATTTGGTTAGGTGTCATTGCTAAGAGTTTGTATAAAAAACACTTAGGATATTTTATGGCTGAGAAACCAAACTGGTATGCAGCGGTTCTATTTTATGTATTGTTTAATATGGGGCTCATATACTTTGCAGTTTATCCAGCTTTGACTCATGACAGTGGATTATTAGCTTTTCTAAATGGTGGTCTCTACGGATTTTTCACTTACGTTACTTATGACTTAACGAATTTGGCAACCTTAAAAAAGTGGCCTGTAAAAATTGTAGTGATTGATATTACTTGGGGGACAATGCTTGGGATGGCAGTGTCATATATTAGTTATGTTGTTATAACTGCTTTTCATATATAATCATTTTAATTATAATCATTTTACTCTAAAATATATTAACTTATCGGAGGGGACATGTCACAATTCGTTTTTATTATCACAAATATAATTTTACCCTTATTTTTTATTATTGGGGTTGGGGCACTCATTCAGAAAAAGTTTAGTCTACACATTCCATCTTTATCAAAAGTGCAAATATATGTTTTTGTACCCTCACTGGTTTTTTACAAGATTTATACTAGTTCATTAAGTAGTTTGCTTATATTTAAAGTGGCCTTTTATACAATAGCAATTTTTATACTTTTGATGGCAATATCAACTGGGATTACAAAGATTTTTAAGTTTGACAAAGGTAAGGAAAAAGCATTTATCAATGCCACTGTGCTAAGAAATACAGGGAATTACGGTATTCCACTTATCACATTATTATATGCTGGAACGTCCAATGACTATGCAATATCTGTACATATGATTGTTGTTATTACTTCAACAGTTGTTATGTATACCATTGGCCTTTACAATGCGAGCAGTGGTAGTTATTCGGGAAAAGAAGCTTTAAGGAATATAAAAGGTATACCAACCATTTATATGATCCTGATTGCTGGATCATTAAAGGCCCTCTCAATTGAATTACCTGATGCTGCTTTGTCTCCAATTATATTCTTGTCACAAGGTGTTGTGCCTGTATCCTTATTTGCCTTAGGGTGTCAACTGGCAGAATCAAAATTTGCAATCGGGGACGTGTCTGTTTATATAGCCAATTTTATGAGGTTGGTAGTTTCACCTGTAATAGCTTTTGGGTTATGTCTCCTTATGAAAATGGATATTGTGACAACTCAGGTTTTAGTTATTGGTGCCGCTACACCTACAGCTGTAAATAGTTTGTTTTTAGCTATAGAGTTTGGTGGAGATGCAGAGTATGCATCTGAAACTATATTTTTATCCACCATTCTAAGTGCTTTTACGATATCGGTACTCATTTATTTGATAATGTAGATAAACAAAACATACATAAAATTAATCTATATTTTCAATATTATTACAATTTTAAACATGATATTTAGTTTTCTAATTTCCATACTCTATACTTATCTTATTGAATT
>Ga0209379_10001561_pt1 | contig 14858 bp, 11 predicted proteins | sample tdDd001_FD_187124 | JGI IMG/M metagenome (GOLD analysis project Ga0209379, IMG submission 187124) | Marine sediment microbial communities from the Atlantic coast under amendment with organic carbon and nitrate - tdDd00.1 (SPAdes)... | ecosystem: Environmental > Aquatic > Marine > Coastal >...
CTTCACCGGCTTCGTAAGTGAGGGTAGGTATGCCCACTTGCTCGGCCTCACTACGCAGTGAGCCATCCCTTAACGGCGCATCGACGATCACGGGGGTATTGAACGCTTTAGCGATACGCAGTGTTTCTGGGTTGCTGAGATTGGCTCGGATCTGTGGCAAGTTGGTGCGGTGAATCGCACCGGTATGCAGATCTAAGATGTAATCACAGCGTTTGGCGACGTTGTCAAAAAGGGCATGAGCCATTCTTGAAGCCAACGAGCCACACTCGCTGCCGGGAAAGCAGCGATTCAAGTCTCGTCTGTCTGGCAGGTAACGCGACTTGTGAATAAAACCGAACACGTTCACAATCGGCACCGCGATCACGGTGCCTTTGAGTTTGTTCGCATCTAAGGTTTGCGATAGCTGGCGAACTATCTCTACGCCATTGAGTTCGTCACCATGTATCGCGGCATTGACCATCAATACCGGGCCCGCATAGCGACCATTGATCACCTCTATTGGAATAGACAGTGGTGAATGGGTATACAATTTGGCGCATTCAAGTTCAAATTGCAGCCGCTCTCCCGGTGCAATGCTGTGGTTAAGCAGCTGAAATGAATGATTGTTGCGACTTTTTACCATCAGAATTATCCTCTATGACGATAGCTTTTTTAGCCGTGTTTTTCTTGCTTATTGCTTTTTTCTCTATGTACTCAATGATCATCCCCGCCACGTCTTTACCCGTTGCCGCTTCAATTCCTTCAAGGCCAGGGGAAGAGTTCACCTCCATAACCAGTGGCCCGCGCTCAGAGCGCAATAGGTCAACACCAGCAACACTTAGCCCCATCGCTTTTGCGGCCGCAACGGCGGTTTTACGCTCTTGCGGGGTGATCTTAACTAGTGAGGCACTGCCACCGCGGTGAAGGTTCGAGCGAAACTCGCCATCAGCGCCCTGACGTTTCATCGCCGCGATCACTTTGTCACCAATCACGAAGCAGCGAATATCAGCGCCGCCCGCTTCTTTGATAAACTCTTGCACCATGATATTGGCTTTAAGCCCCATAAAGGCTTCAATGACACTTTCGGCCGCTTTGCGCGTTTCAGCCAGTACCACGCCAATACCTTGGGTGCCCTCAAGGAGCTTGATCACGACAGGGGCACCTCCAACCATATCGAGCAGATCTTTGACATCATCTGGGCGACTCGCAAAGCCTGTGATCGGCATACCGATCCCACGGCGCGACAGTATTTGCATAGAACGTAACTTATCGCGAGAACGAGAGATAGCAATCGACTCGTTGACCGCATAAACCCCCATGGTTTCGAACTGGCGCAATACTGCTGTGCCGTAAAACGTTACCGACGCCCCAATACGCGGGATCACCGCATCCACGCCAGACAACTCTTCACCTTTGTAGTGAATTTCGGGCTTATCCGAATTAATGTTCATGTAGCAGCGCAGTACGTCGACCACTTTTGCCTCGTGACCGCGCGCCTCGCACGCTTCAATTAAGCGGCGAGTGGAGTATAGGTTCGCGTTACGCGAAAGAATGCCGATTTTCATTATTGATTTTCCTCACCTGACAGCAAAAACGATTCGGTTGGGTCGACGACAATGCGATCGTGCATTGCGGTGCGGCCGAGTAACATGCGAAACAGCATGTTTTCTCTATTGGTTAGCGTGACTTCGATGGGCCAACTTTCTGTACCAACAGTGACTTGGGTTCGAATGACAAAACGTTGCTCTTCATGGCCGCCGGAGTCTCTGACGACACGTTGGTCGACAACCGGCGCCTCGCAAACGGCAACCTCGTCGGTATGCTGCTGCGGGTGAATCCAAAATCGTACCCAAAGCGAATCACTTTTCGTGAACGTTTCTAACTTAAATGCGTGTAGGCAAGAAGTGCGCGCACCTGTGTCTATTTTCGCTTTGATACCATCTAGGCGAAGTTCAGGTAGGCTGAGGACTTCGCGCCATCCTACGGTGATCTTCTTATTCATCTAATTAACTTATATCGAGTGTAAAAAAGGGCAGAGCGCCCAAAACGACCGATAGGGTAGAGGCAAGCTCTAAAAACCTAGCGGTGAATGCTTGAGTAGAGGCATATCTCGGTTGGGAGTTTGTCTCGCTTAGGAAACTCAAGTGGCGCGACTATAGGCGCCACGCCGCAAAATGTCATACGATTTGTTTTTGTCGTAACGACAACATTTTATTGTCGTTAGAAGAGACCGAGTTGAGGAGCATTAAGGGACTCAAAGTCGAGCCCGATAAACGGCAGTATCGCATCGGCAACGGGTTTGAGTTGCTTGTCGATATAGTGCTGATAATCAATTTGGCTGTGTAAGTAATCTTTTGGCTCTGGGCCATTAACGGTGATCAGGTACTCGATTCGACCGCGGTTCTGATATTGTAGCGGCCGGCCGAAGGCAGCGTTTTTCTCATCGGCCATCCTTGCAGCGCGCACTTGTGGTGGAATGTTCTTTTGGTATTGCGAAAGCTTGCGCCGTAGGCGCTTTTGATACACCAGCATATCGTCAAAATCCCCGGCTTGAGTTTGCAGCACATACTGGCGGATATAATCACTCGGATCTTGATCGTGAAACACCATATCGTACAGGGTTTGCTGAAACTGCTGCGACAGTGGTGTCCAGTCGGTACGGGCGCTCTCAAGCCCTTTGAAGATGATCTGCTCTTGCCCCTGTTTCTCGATTAAGCCAGCGTAGCGCTTTTTCGACCCCGCTTCAGAGCCTCGGATGGTTGGCATCAAAAACTTTTTGTAGTGGGTTTCATACTCAAGCTCTAAGCAGGAGTCGAGGCCAAACTCAGTGGCAAGGTGCTGCGCCCACCACTGGTTAATATGCGCGGTTAAGGTATGGCCAACTTCGTCGGCCTCCGCTTGGCTATGGGCACCATTAAGTGAAACAAAAGTAGAGTCGGTATCCCCATAAATTACCGCGTAGCCTTTTTCCTCGATCAAGCGTTTGGTCTGTTTCATGATTTCATGGCCGCGCATGGTTATCGAAGAAGCAAGGCGAGTATCAAAGAAGCGGCAACCAGAAGATCCGAGCACCCCGTAGAAGGAGTTCATGATGATCTTGATCGCTTGCGAAAACGCTTTATCGTTATTTTGCTTAGCGACATCGCGAGCGGCCCATAATTCTTGGATCATCTCGGGTAAAAAGTGGGCAGTGCGATGAAAGCGCCCACCGCGAAAGCCTTCAACCGCCGACGCGTCGCTATTGCCAGACTCGAGTTTCAACCCTTCGATGAGCCCCATTGGGTCAATCAAAAAGCTGCGAATAATCGATGGGTATAGGCTTTTGAAATCAAGAACTAACACCGAGTTGTAGAGGTTAGGAATAGAGTCCATCACATAGCCGCCAGGGCTTGCAAGCCAGTTTTCTGGTTGCAGGTTTGGCGCGATGTAATTAGCCCGGTGCAACTGAGGCAAATATAAGTTGGTAAAGGCCGCGACCGAGCCGCCCAATCTATCAAGCTCAACGCCCGTTAGACGGGTACGTTCGATGGCAAACTCAAGCAGGTGAGTGTGCTCAAAGATGCGATTGACGAGCTTACAATCTTGCAGGTTATAAAGGGCGAGTGAAGGTTTGTCTTCGCGAAACATCCGATTAATCTCATCCATTCTATCGTGGACGTTATGGATGATTTTGCCTTCGCCAAGCAACTCTTGGGCCACCGATTCAAGCGACCAACTCCTAAAATGATAGGTGGCCGTCTTAAGGGTATCGATGCCGTCGAGTACCACTCGGCCGGGAATGGTGATAAAGCCTTGATTGGTGGTGTTGGACTGGCGAAAGTGAGCATTTTGTCCGCCGCGTCCAATTTTAAAGGGCAGTTGATGCCACTCGCAGCGTTTGTTGAGCAAAGCAAAGTCGAAATCGACCACATTCCAGCCGATGATAATATCGGGGTCATAGCGCTCAAACCATGCAAACAACGCCTGCAGAAGATGCTGCTCATTGTCTACCCACTCAATGGGGGTGTCTGCCTGCTGCTCTGGGCCAACCATGATCACTCGGCTGTCACTTGGGCTATCTAAACCAACGGAATAAAGAATGCCTTTTTCACTGCATTCGATGTCAAGCGACACCACATGAAGCCTCGGCCGGTAATCGTCGGCTTTGCACTGGGGGTTAAACACTCGGCTGAAATTGGATTGGGCTTGTTGCTGGCCGCTAAAGCAAATGCCACCTCGGATAAAGCGCTCCATCAGATAGCGGTCGGCCAAACGGATATCATGCTCAAAGCAGTTGATGTCGTTTTGGGTTAATAACTCTGCAGCCTGCCTTTGGCCGCGAATAGAGCCGAAATAAACCGCGGAAGTGGGCTGCTGAGAAAAGGTTTTGAGTGGCAGAGGCTTTATCTCAACCCCCACTTTCGCTTCAAGCAGTAGTTGCGACACTTGTTGACTGTCTTGCTGACAAACAAAAAAGACTGGCTTTTGTTTTGGCAGGATTAATTGAACCGGCCCTTGGTCAGTGCTCAGCCATAAGTCGATTTGCGCTTGCCCTGCAGAATCTCTTGCCTGTCTGGTTAAGACAAATCCGTTTTGAATGGTCACACATTGGCTCATATAGGAAGTGGAACCAAGAGTATAACAAAAGTTGCGCCGTCGGCGCCATTCGCCGATACAAAGTGATGCGTTGTTATTGTGTAATGGATAAATAGTGAGGCGAGCGGAATAAAAACCAGCGGAAAATAGGCTTTAAGTGCGGCGAGTTGCGTATTTAGTGTGAATGTTCTAACTTGTGATGAATGCGCGTGAAATTGGTCGTTTTGCATATTTTTTGTAGCCCGTAACTGGCGCTGGTGTGGCGAATAAATCCGCATAAGATGATGAAAAATAAATCAAAGTAGGCTTCGATTAACGAGTTTTAGCTTTAGTTGTTACTAAAGTTTGCGTTACGACACAGATTCAGTGTAAGTTTTTAGTTTGATTTACGGTATGATGAGCTTACTGTAATTTTTTCATCGACTGAATAATGATGAGAAAGAGCCAAATTTTAAGTGTGGAGATACAAGTTTGATAAATGTTTTCCTTGTAGATGATCACGAGCTGGTTCGCACAGGGATACGACGTATTATTGAAGACGTCCGTGGTATGAACGTAGCAGGGGAAGCTGACAGCGGTGAAGAAGCGGTAAAATGGTGTCGTAGTAACCATACCGACGTGATCTTAATGGATATGAACATGCCAGGTATTGGCGGTTTAGAAGCCACTAAGAAGATTTTACGCTTTAACCCAGACGTTAAAATTATTGTTTTAACCGTCCATACAGAAAACCCGTTCCCAACCAAGGTAATGCAGGCTGGAGCATCGGGTTATTTAACCAAAGGCGCAGGGCCAGATGAAATGGTCAATGCAATTCGCGTGGTGAACTCTGGTCAGCGTTATATCTCACCAGAAATTGCCCAGCAGATGGCATTGAGTCAGTTTTCTTCGGCTTCAGACAACCCTTTTAAAGAGCTGTCTGAGCGTGAGTTGCAGATCATGATGATGATTACCAAAGGTCAGAAGGTAACCGATATTTCTGAGCAGTTAAGCCTTAGCCCGAAAACGGTGAACAGCTATCGCTACCGACTCTTTAGCAAGCTTGATATCAGCGGTGACGTTGAGTTAACTCACCTTGCTATTCGCCATGGAATGATCGATACAGAGACCTTGTAGTGTCAGATGTGCAGTTTGACGCGAAGTCCTTTCTAAATACGGTCACCAGTCAGCCCGGCGTTTATCGAATGTATAACGCCGAGTCGACGGTGATCTATGTTGGCAAAGCCAAAGATCTTAAAAAGCGCCTTTCCAGTTATTTCCGCGTCAAAGTGGATAACGAGAAAACTCGCGCCTTGGTTAGCCACATCGCGAAAATTGATGTCACGGTAACGCATACCGAGACAGAAGCCTTGATCCTCGAACACAACTACATCAAGCAGTACTTACCCAAGTACAATGTGTTGCTGCGTGACGACAAATCCTACCCGTATATTTTTGTTAGCGGCCACAAGCATCCGCGTTTATCGATGCATCGCGGTGCTAAAAAGCGCAAAGGGGAATATTTCGGCCCTTACCCAGATTCAGGTGCGGTGCGTGAAACGCTTCATTTGCTGCAAAAAATCTTTCCAGTAAGACAGTGCGAAGACACGGTTTATGCCAACCGAACTCGCCCCTGCCTCATGTACCAAATTGGTCGCTGCGCCGGGCCTTGTGTCTCGAGCATCATCAGCAGTGAGGCGTATGCAGAAATCGTCGAATACGTTCGGTTGTTCTTGCAAGGTAAAGACCAACAGGTGCTCGAAACGCTGGTGGCGAAAATGGAGCAGGCCAGTATGGCGCTGCGCTTTGAAGACGCGGCCAAGCTACGCGACCAAATTCAGGCCATACGCCGAGTGCAAGAGCAGCAGTTCGTTTCTGAAGAGAGCATGGATGACTTAGACGTGCTTGGTTTTGCCCAAGAAAATGGCATCGCTTGTATTCATATCTTGATGATCAGGCAGGGTAAGATTTTGGGCAGCCGCAGTCACTTCCCTAAAATTCCGAACAATACCGACCGTCATGAAGTGTTTGAGAGTTTCTTGAGCCAGTATTACTTGAGCCATAACGAAGCGCGAACGCTGCCAACTCGTTTGATCCTTAACGACGACTTGCTTGAAGAAGATGAGCCACTAAGGCTAGCGCTTAGCGACGTCGCCGGGCGTAAAGTTACGTTTCACACCAACCCCAAAGGGACGCGTGGGCGTTATTTAAAGTTGGCCAACACCAATGCGCTCACGGCGATCACCACCAAAATCAACCATAAGATGACCATTACTCAGCGGGTGAAAGCCTTGCAAGAGGCGCTTGGTTTCGATTCGATTCGGCGCATGGAGTGTTTCGATATCAGTCATACTATGGGCGAGAGCACCATCGCGTCATGTGTAGTGTTTAACCATGAAGGCCCAGTGAAGCAAGAATATCGTCGTTACAATATTTCTGGCATCACTGGCGGCGATGATTATGCTGCTATGGGGCAAGCGCTCGAGCGTCGTTATTCGAAACAGCTCGACGTAGATAAAATTCCAGACATCATCTTTATTGATGGCGGTAAGGGGCAGCTGAATCGGGCTTTTGATATTATTCGTCAACACTGGCAAGATTGGCCTAAGAGACCAAGGCTTATTGGCATCGCTAAAGGGGTGACGCGTAAACCCGGGCTGGAAACGCTGATCACCACCGATGGCGAAGAGTTTAATATGCCAAGTGATGCGCCCGCACTGCATTTGATCCAACACATTCGTGATGAGAGCCATAACCACGCCATCGCGGGACACAGAGCAAAACGAGCCAAAACACGTCGTACCAGTGCATTGGAAGGCATTGAAGGGATTGGTCCTAAACGTCGTCAGGCGTTACTCAAATATATGGGTGGATTGCAAGAACTAAAACGCGCAACTGTTGAAGAAATCGCCAAAGTGCCAGGTATTAGCATTTCTTTAGCAGAAAACATCTATCAAGCATTGAAACAATAAGGAAATTGGCGCACCATTAACGCGCAATGTATAAGAGCCTAAATAATATGCGTTTTACCATACCAAATATTCTAACTTTTCTTCGACTGATACTGATCCCAGTTTTTGTGGTGGTATTTTATTTGCCGTATCAGTGGGCGCCATTTGCAGCCGCAATGGTTTTCTGGGTGGCCGGTTTTACCGATTGGCTCGATGGGCTGCTTGCTCGCAAACTGGGTCAAACGACTCGTTTTGGGGCTTTCTTAGACCCAGTCGCTGATAAAGTGATGGTGGCGACGGCACTTATCCTCATTACACAAGACTACGCCACTATTTGGGTGACCATCCCAGCCATTACCATGATTGCCCGCGAGATCATTATCTCGGCGCTGCGCGAATGGATGGCAGAAATCGGTAAACGCTCTAGCGTTGCGGTTTCATGGGTTGGTAAGGTCAAAACCGTATCGCAAATGTTCGCTTTGTGGGTACTGATATGGAAATACGATGAGTGGATGGTTTGGGTTGGTTTCGGCGCACTTTACGTGGCAACCGTGCTTACCTACTGGTCGATGATACAATACCTTAAAGCGGCCAAAGATGACCTATTAGATGAGCAGCATCACTAATAGGCAGTTATAGATTAAAAAAACGAGCCATTAGTGGCTCGTTTTTTTTTGCCCGCGGCAAAAGAATACCAATGTTGGGCGATAAAAAAAGCCAGCCGAAATTGATCGGCTGGCTTTTTGTGTATGGAAGCTTAGCTTAGTCTTGCGCGATCTTCACTCGGATCTTGCTCTTTGCAACGCTGGTCATATTTAGGCTGTTGACCGCGTTCTTTGCCTCGTTCTCATCTGCCATCTCAACAAACGCAAAGCCTTTTGATTGACCCGTTTCTTGGTCTAGTACCAGTGTGCATTCTGCGACGCTGCCGTATTCAGAAAAAAGGCTACGGATCTCGTGCTCGGTTGTTGCGCGGGAAAGGTTACGAACTAAAAGTTTCATCATTAATCACATGCTGTGTTTTGGTGGCGCAGATTGTCTCAGGATCTCTTCAAGAGACCAAGTGATTAATCATAATATTCACTGAAAAGGCCCAAACTACGATTACAAATAGAAATTCTGCTTAGATCCCATGCAAAAATGTGATCTGGGTTATAAAATTATTATGGGTTTGGTGTATATGAGGGAGAAATGAAAAAGGCACTGTTTCTACTCGTTAGCGTGATGCTTGCTTCGCCAATCTGCTTTGCCGAATATGGAGTGTGTAGCGATAAAGGCTGGAGCAAAATGAACCGATACGATGAAGTCTCTCGGAAGAAGTTCAATGCAAGTATCGAGTTCTATAATAAACTTCTGGAGCACCGCTATGAAGTGACCTTCTTGCATGAGAAATATCAGCCCCATGATATCGCAGGCGGTTGGGGCAGTGAGTCAGCGCAGTTTATTAAAACCATGCGCGAGGTTAACGCCCACGCCCAAAAACACATCCAGCAAGTTAAAGCCGAAAACAAGAAACTGGACGCCATAAGCAAGCGCTACAGCAACAGCCGCGAAGCTTGGCAGCTTATCGCCGATGATTGCTTCGACGGGGACGAAATGGATAACCATTTTACCGCCACTAGAAACATGAATGAGGCCATCGCGAAGCGCGATAGAGTGAGCCGCTTGCAAAGTAAGCTAACGAAAATCAGCGATAAATTTAATAAGGAAATTGAGCTGATCTCGAGTTCTCGAAAGCTGTATTTCGACGCACTGAAAAAGCCAGAGTGATGCAAAAAAGCCACTTGATTGAATCAAGTGGCTGGGCTGAAGACAAAGCCTAATTATCACAATCTAGAAGATTAGCTTACCTCGGGTGGCAGCAGAAATAGACCACTTGGATTAATGGTGAGGTAAGCATGATCGGCGTAGCTTGGATCAAATTGAGACGAGTTCAATTGGAGTAACAACTCTTCCTCGTGCCATTTCACCATCACTTCATACATAGACCCCATGTAAGAAATATTGCTCACTATGCACTGCTGGCATGGCTCGCCGTGGTCGGCCAGCAAAATGGCTTCGGGGCGCACACCGATTTGATAGGCGCCGGGCTCAATGCCTTCTACGACTTCTTTGTTAGCCGGGATCAAGTAACCCTGGATATTCAAGTTGTCGCCATCATAGTAGCCTTCAAAAATGTTGGCTTCCCCCATAAAGTTTGCCATAAACATCGAGGCCGGGCTTTTGTACAAGTCGGTGGGTGAGCCTTCTTGCATGATGTCGCCATCTTTCATCACGATAACCGTGTCAGAGACCGCGAATGCCTCAGACTGGTCGTGTGTGACGTACAACGAAGTAATATTAAAGCGCTGCTGCAAGTCTCGAATGGTGTCGCGCATGTTGCGACGTAAGTTGGCATCTAGGTTACTGAGTGGCTCATCAAACAGTAGTACTTTGGGTTTGAGAACCAAAGCACGGGCGAGGGCAACGCGCTGTTGCTGACCGCCAGAGATTTGGTCGACAAAGCGACTGCCAAAGCCTTCTAAGTCGACCAGTTTTAGTGCTTCATCGACGCGCTGATCAATTTCATCTTTAGATAGGCCAAGCATTTTTAGCCCGTAACCCACGTTTTGGTGTAGCGACATATGAGGAAACAAGGCGTAAGACTGGAACACCATACAAATGTCACGCTGTTGAATCGACGTATTGGTCACATCCTCGCCATCGATAAAAATTTTGCCGCTGGTGGGTTTTTCAAGCCCTGCCACTAAGCGTAGTACGGTGGTTTTGCCGCAACCCGATGGGCCAAGTAGCGTGACTAAGCTGCCTTTTTTGATCTCTAAATCTAAGTCACCAATAACGGTGTTGCTTCCAAATCGCTTGCAGACATTTTTTAGAACTACAAAGTTTTCATTTTCCATTATTCATATCTCCAAGAGTTATTCGTCGTTGTTGGCTTTAGAGCGAGATACGCGCGCTTCGCCGACAAGGAAATCAAAAATCAGAATGATTGACAGCATTACGACAATCAAAATCGAACCGTAGGCGATGGCAATACCATATTCGCCGTCTTCTACGCGGTTAAGGATGTAAGAGGTTGCTACGCGGGTCTCTGGTGTTACCAAGAAAATGATGGCACTCACCGTGGTCATGGCGCGCACGAAGCTGTAAATTAAGGTCGATAATATTGCTGGCCTTAATAGTGGCAACAGAATATGCGTGATGGTTTTTAAGGAGTTGGCGCGTAGGCTCAAAGAGGCCTCGTCTAATGACTTGTCGAGTTGGCCCAAGCCGGCGACGCCGGCACGAATACCAACCGGGACGTTACGCATCACCATCGAGATCACCACGATGGCAGCCGTGCCCGTTAAGTACACCGGCGCGTCGTTAAACGCGAGGATGTAAGAGACACCCGCGACTGTGCCCGGTACCGCGAAACAGAGCATGGTGGCAAATTCGATCACCTTCTTACCGTGGAACTGTTGGCGAACGACGATATAGGCAATAAGCAAACCAAAGAACGCGGTAATAGGGGCGGCGATCCCTGCGTAGGTCATGGTGGTGATGAGTGATGGCCAAGCGCCTTCTGTCATCCCCATGCCGAACAAGTTGACGTAGTTGGCAAGCGTTAGGCTGTAATCCACACCCCAGTTAACCGTAAAGCTACCAAATATAATGCTGCCGTAGAGTAGGACGTTAAAGGCCATCCAAAAGTAGAGCAGTGCTGAAACGCCGTGTTTCAATGTTGGCGGCAATGGCTGAACATCACCACGGTATGACTTACCGGAAATGGTGACGTAAGAGCGTTTTCCGATCCAGATGTATTGCACCACAAAAATCGCTAAAGAGAACAGCAGCAATACGGCGCCAAGGGTACTTGCAGAGGCGTAATCTAGTTGAGCGCCGGCAATGTAGAAGTAGATTTGCGTCGCGAGCACATCAAAGCTTCCGCCCAGTACCAGTGGGTTACTAAAGTCGGCCAGCGACTGAACGAAGATAATCAAGAACGAGTTTGCCAAAGCCGGTTTAAGCAGCGGCATTACGATCTTAAAGAAGGTTTGGTAGCGGTTGGCGCGCAGGGTGTAAGACGCCTCTTCAAGCGATGGGTGTAGTGACTTCATTGCCCCATCTAAGATCATGAATGACATTGGTGCAAACGCGAGCACTTGCGCCATCCAAATACCGGTAAAGCCATACAGCCAGTTGGTTTGCTCGAGCCCGAACCAGTCGACCATCAGCTCGGTAATGTATCCGGAGCGGCCAAGCATTAAGGTCACACCAAGGCCGACCACAAAGGGCGGGGTCACGATAGGCAAGATAGAAAAGATACGCGCGATAAAGGCTGAACGTTTGGCGATACGAGTGGTATAGATAGCGAAAATAAGACCAAAGAAGGTCGCGCCAATACCTACAGATGTCCCTAGCATCACCGAGTTAAGAATGATCTGAATAATTTGTGCGCGGCCTAAGATCTCTAAAAACTGCCAAGCAACGAAATTGCCCATATCGTCTTTAAACATCGGCACAAAAATCGCGATGCTCGGGTAGATGATGAAGGTTGAGATCAGCAGCACGATAGCGATGAGCGCACCAATCACAAAGGTGTCGCCACCTAAGTACTCAAGCCTTGCAAAGGCTAACGTCATGACGGCGCCGAGCGCGATGAACAGCACGATAGCCGCGTAGCCCATTCCTTGCTCTGTGTACCAGGATGAAACAAACACAAACAGCATGCAGGCCGCAGAAAAACCAATATCGAAATAGTGGCGTGCTTTGGCGTATTTGTTTAGCGCTTGAGTGGGGCGAAATAGTAGCAGGGTTGGCAGGGCAAACCATAACCAAGAGATATTCATGCTGCTCCAGCCCATCGCATCACGAAATTCGTCGGGTGTGGAATCAAACACACCATAATCGAGAGAGAAAGCGGGCAGCAAGATGAATGCGGCAATAAGCGCAATCACCCAATAAAAAATCGGGTCGCGCTGGTGAGATTCTTGGCGCTGGCGGGGTGCCGAGTCAGCTGCAATATCATTCATTGTGATTACCAAAAATGTAGAATAAATCGTTGTTGAACGGTTGGTTAGGTTCAACTCGTGACAAACTTTAGGGTGTAAAAAGCCCCAAGCCTGCGCTTGTTGGATACGTGTTAAATAAGTGAGAGCGGTGGCGAGCACCGCTCTTGGTTATGGGTGTTGGCCGTCGAGTTTGGGCTTAGCCACCCATTTTCACGACGTTAACCCACTTATTGATCAGACGTTTACGCTCTTCAGAAGAGCCATATTTATCCATATCGTAGTTGATGAGATTGAGTTGCTTAGGATCAAGCGCGTTTGGAGATTGCTCAGCCTTGGTGTTAGTCAAGATCTGGAATGACTTGCCTTTCTTCCAAGCGTGCTCTTGGCCTTCTTTAGACATCACGAAATCAACAAACTTTTTCGCGTTATCAAGGTTACGCGCGCCTTTGATGATACTAACGCCACCAATTTCGTAGCCAGTGCCTTCACAAGGTGAAATCAACTCAAGTGGTGCTCCTTTCGATTGCTCTAAAGAGTAGTCATGCAAGAAGCCGATACCGATAGCGATTTCACCACGAGCGGAGTTTCGTGACGGGGTAACGCCAGACTTAGTGTATTGGGAAACGTTTTTGTCTAAAGACTGGAAGTAATCGAACGCTTTATCTTCATCCCAAAGCTGAATGAAAGTCGCCAGTGCTGTGTAGGCGGTCCCCGAGCTTTGCGGGTCGGCAATTTGAATTTCGTCTTTGTACTCAGGTTTGGTTAAGTCGTTCCAACAGCGCGGAATAGGCAAGCCTTTTTCTTCTAGGCGCTTGGTGTTTACGCCAAAGCCCAAAATGCCCATGTATACCGCAGAAGAGTAGTTTCCTTTACGTTTTGCAGGGTCTTTAAACCCTTCCATGATATTTTCAAGCTGAGGGGATTGATAAGCGTGAAGCAAATCCATTTCACCCGCTTGCGATTGAGGATCGAGCGTACCACCGTACCATACGTCTGCACGTGGGTTTTTCTTCTCAGCTTCAATTTTTGCTAGGGTACTACCCGAGCCGTTGCGCACAAATGATGTTTTCACATCAAATTTTTCAGAAAACGCTTTGGTTTCTGCTTCGCACATGGCGTTGGTGGCGCTGCAGTAAACAACCAAACGGCCTTTGGCCATTACTTGTGGTGCTGCGAGCATAGAGCCGAGAATACAAGCCGTTAATAAGCTACGATGTGTTCTAACTTTCATGTTATTTCCTCTGCTTTTATTATGAACTCAATGCGGTTAAGTTATGTAGGTGTACGGACATTGAGTTCTTATCACAATCCTGCGATAAGCTTGTTCGCTGGTGGCGGTTTGCAAGGCAAATCATCACCAGACAAATTCTGGAAACAACGCTGGGTTAGGTTGGAAGGCTTATGACGAAATCGCTATCCCTGCACGTTGTTGAGCTTTGACGAAGGGCAAGATCAGCAGCCCAATTGAGGCGGCAGACAGCGTGATCACGCTAAAGAACCCTTCCCAGCTAAATTGTTCGATGATGATGGCAATGGGGTAACTGGCGAGTGCGGCACCTAAGTAGCCAAACAAACCAACAAACCCGGTTGCGGTGCCAGCGACGTCTTTGTGAGAGCACTCAGCCGCGGCCATACCTATCATCATTTGCGGGCCAAAAACGAAAAATCCAATCGCAAAAAAACAGCCCGACAGGACAACAAAGTTATCCAGTGGCGTCAGCCACAGCGCGGCAACCGAAACAAAAATCCCCAGCGCGAAAATCAAGTTCATTGGGGCGCGGTTGCCACGGAAAAACTTATCCGATCCCCAGCCACCAAATAACGACCCCATAAAGCCGCCAATCTCAAACATAGACACCGCCGCATTAGCGGAAAAAAGTTCAAAGCCGTGGCGCTCGGTTAAATACAAGTTGCCCCAATCGTTAATCGCGGTGCGTACCACATAAACCAAAAGATAGGAGCTACAAAGCAGCCAAATGTACTTGTTGCCTAGCACATAGGTTTTCAAAATCTGTTTAAACGCTAACCCTTGTCCTTCACCTTCGTGGCGTTTTTCTAACTCATCGTTACGCCACTCGCCAACACTGGGTAACCCCATGCTGGTGGGCTTATCTCGCATCCGAAAGCAGAGCAAGGTGCCAACGGCAATCGCGAGGACGCCCGGCAGAATGAACCCGTATCGCCAGCCCCACGTCATGGCGGCAAAACCAATGGTTATTGGGATCAGAGCGCCACTTAAGTTGTGGCAAGTGTTCCAAACCGACCACCAGAAACCGCGTTCGGAGCGGGAGTACCAGGTGGTGAGTAACTTAGCGCACGGCGGCCAGCCCCAACCTTGGAAGAATGCGTTCAACGTCCACAGCGTTGCAAACATCAACAG
>Ga0209379_10001563_pt1 | contig 14846 bp, 5 predicted proteins | sample tdDd001_FD_187124 | JGI IMG/M metagenome (GOLD analysis project Ga0209379, IMG submission 187124) | Marine sediment microbial communities from the Atlantic coast under amendment with organic carbon and nitrate - tdDd00.1 (SPAdes)... | ecosystem: Environmental > Aquatic > Marine > Coastal >...
GAGGAATAATTATGAATGGAAACTTCATGACACTAACTGGTAAAGCAGATGTAGAGAAGCGTTCTAATAGCATAATTTTGTATTTCATATAAATAGGTCTGATTACAGGCCGACGACAATAGTACCAACATTTATGAATTTGTATAGTGTTTTTATCATTTATTTCATACAGCTCTACCTCAGTAACGAAACGATTGCAGCAATGAGTTCAAAATAAAGCCACCAGACACTCTGGCCGGTGGCTTACAGATAGCAGTATGAGTATTAAATCACCAACCCACCGTCTATCTTCAATGTCTGGCCGGTGATAAATGAGGACCTGTCGCTTGCCAGGAACAAGGCACCTTCAGCAATATCTTCAGGTTTGCCCATACGCTGCAATGGCGTTTTGTTCTTCATATAATCCAGCACTTTCTCAGGCAAGTCGACAGTCATCGGCGTTTCTATGAAGCCGGGCGCGATACAGTTAGCACGAACTTTAGCTCCTTTACGGGAAAATTCTTTTGACCACCCCTTAGTCATTGCTATCACCCCACCTTTGGTGGCAGCATAATTGCTTTGCCCAATATTGCCATCAGTACCAACGACAGAAGACATTGTAATAATTGAGCCGACGCCATATTCCATCATTAACGGCGCGACAGCCTGAGTCATATTGAATACACCCTTTAGGTTGACATCAGATACCAGGTCCCAGTCATCTTCGGTCATTTTATCAATCAAGTTATCTCGAGTGATACCCGCGTTATTTACCAACACGTCAATTTGACCAAATTCAGCCTTAACCCGCTCTACAAAGATGGCAATACTCAAACGATCGCAAACATTCAGCTCAACAGCGCGTACGTTAGCATACTGTGATTCAAGCTCGGCCATTACCGAAGCATTCATATCACAGGCGAATACCATTTTCGCGTCATTAGCTGCAAAAGTTTCTACAATACAACGCCCTATACCTTGGGCACCACCTGTAACAACACAGATCTTATCTTTTAGCATCATTTCCCTCATCCTTAATACCAATCAATGGTATAAATACAAAAAATGTACTCCAATTAGTGTGCTGGGAAACACAAATCACCACTAATTCACTTCATGTCTACATATCTTAGATGAACTACGCAAAATTATTACCAACATTGTTGCAAATCACCTTTGCGTATTAGAGCAATAGCTTGTGTAGCATTTATGTAACCGCTATTTCATTGGTTTCCAAGGGAGTTGTTTGCTATAAATTGAGGGTAGCTAATTATTAACCAGGAAAGGAAATGTTAGACAAGGTCGTCTTTTTTCTTCATGTCATACGTTCAGGATCCATCAGCGAAGCAGCCAAAATTAATGGCATCTCGGCGTCTGCTGCCAGCCGCTGGCTTAATGAGCTTGAAGAAAAGATGGGAGTGAGCTTATTAAAGCGTACAACAAGGAAGATCAGCCCGACCCAGGCAGGCCAACGCCTTTATGATCGCTTCAGCCTTATTCATACTGAAATTGATGATGTTTTCAATGAAGTTCAGAACTTAAGCAGTGAGGATAAAGGCACCATAAAGATTGCCAGTACACCTTTATTTGCAAAACACTATCTAAGCCAGATAATCGGTGAATACCTGCAGGAGCACCCGTCCATCAACTTCGTGGTGATTGAAACTGCTTTTGAAGTTGATCATGTACATGATGTCGATTTTGCTATCAGGGCCAATGCAACTTATAGAGGCTTTCAAGACAAAGACAGTTTGCTGGTAAAGCGTTCACTGTTACGTGAGCCCCTGACCGCTTGTTGCTCTCCAGATTATATCAAGCAATTTGGCGAACCGATTGTTCCGGATGATCTCACGCAACACTTATGCCTATATGCCACTACCCTAGTTGGAGGTAACAAGTGGATTTTTGAGCTCGATGGTGAATATAGCTCAGTCGAAATTTCCCAAACGGTTGAAGCCGATGACAGTGAAGTTCTCAAAAACATTGCCTTAGCCCATGGAGGAATTGCCTACCTTCCCTATAGCCTTATCGGCTCAGAAATTGCCAAAGGCAATCTTGTCCCTGTGTTGAAAAATTATGTCAGCAGTGAGTTCGAGCTCAATCTTTACTTCAAGCCTCGGAAATACATGCCTGCACGCTGTGCAAACTTCAAGGATTACCTCATCAAGCGTGTTGTGGATATTGAAGATAACAAGAAAAGGTGTGCGAACAAACAACCACCGCAACCAGCCTTAATCGCTGACAACGGGTGAGGAATATACACACTCCTTAAATTTACAACTTACAAGCGATGAGATTCGGCCAGTTCGATCAATTGATCTGCACATGCTGCCGCCAGCCTTTCAACCGTTACTCGCTTATAAATCTGTTCACCGTACTCCCAAGTGAACGTGAGCCTTCCCTTTACAAAGGACACAGTGCACGACAGTTTATGAATCGCCTCTCTCTCTATGCCTACCATTTCATCATAGCGGACAAGGTTGACACGGCTATCTCTGAACGCATCCTGATTTATCGACAGGGATTCCGGGATGAAATTAATATCAATTTCAGGGCTTATCAGCCCTGAGATATCAGCATCAGCTTGTTGGCTTGCATTGAATTTCAGATCGCAGAACCCTTTCCCATGTTCCTTGCATGCCAAGATTTCATCACGTACCGATCGTACAAGCTCCACGTCGGTTTTTCCTGTATCTGGATTAACGAAAATCGGTAAGTAATCATTTAACCAACCTACCGTACCCGATAGATCCAACGTATCAAAATGCTCTCTCCCCACCATGACTTCCTCGAAGCATACTGGCCCACCGCCACACCAATCAGAAAGTCTTTTGGCAATAGCGGTAATCACAAAGTAATATTCGTTAAGTCCATATGAGACAGCAACACTTTTCAACCGCTTGGTGATCTCAAGATCAAGTGCATGTTCAACCTCTCGTCGAGTACCTATGTTGTTCGCTTGATGGCTGAAAGTATAATCAGTTGGCAATGGGGTAACATTTTGCACTAGTTTTTCGCGCCAAAATTGCAGGCTAGCATGCGCATCAGCGCTGCTTAACCAGCTCGAGCATTCATGAACCCAGTCTCCGAAGCTAGATCCGACACATGTTAATGCCGGCTTCTGTCCCTGAATTATTGCATCAAATGCCGCCAATAGATCGCGGAAAAAAATCGATAGTGAGTAGCGATCCATAGCCAGATGGTGGATCACAATATAGAGCTTATCCTGTTCACCTGCTCCGAGGTCGCAATACAGAAAACGAACCAATGACTGAGAAAAGTCGATACTGTCGCGAAATTCAGCCAGTAGCCTTTCTATATCAGCCTCCGGCATTACCGAACAATCTTGATAGCTGAAACATTCAAAGCTATCACTTAATCTTATTCTTTCGGTTCGACCATCCCCCTCACCAATTATATTAACTCTTAGCCCTTGATGAAGATGAACAACGGCCTCGACAGCTTGTTTCATCTGTAGGTGATAATGGTTACTATCGATGAACTCGAAGAGAACACATGGCCCCCAGCGCTCAAGCTCTTTGGTTCGCTGAAAGTACCATTGTCGGTTGCCGGGCAGCACATAGCCATCGGCCAACATCGTATTAGCTTCATCCAATGCCTGTGTAGCCAATACAACAGATTTCGCATGTTCAATAACACCAACCAGTGCATTCTCAAAGCTCTGAACAAGACTGGCACTCTGCTCGTTGGATAAACCCGACTCTATTCTAAATTCAAGCGCCCCGCCGCTAATTACTCCATTGATATCCAGTAACACGGGCTTTCTATTTTTTTCAGCAATTGTCTGACCGATCCCATGCGAGCTAATCGTCCAGTCAGAATGTTCAAATGAATTCTGGTGGTTGTTGAACTGACCAAAGTAATTGAAGCTAATCTCAGGAAGAGAGCCTCCAACAATCATACCGCTCTGCCACAATGCACCGTATCCGACACCTTTGTTAGGGATCGCCCTCAACATTCGTTTTATCTCAACAATGGTTGACCCAATATCACCCGTATCTCGCAGACGAACCGGATAGGTTGTCGTAAACCATCCCACGGTCCGACTCGCATCCAGTGTTGTATCTATCCCATCCCTGCCATGGGCTTCAAGTGTGATATGGCTAACAGGTGTCTTGAATACTTTATTCAGAGCAATGGCCAATGCACTCAAAAGAAGATCATTAATTTCAGTCTGATAACCCGAATTAACTTCCCTAAGAAGAACATCCGTTAAGCTTTCTGAAAGCGCAAAGGTACATATTTGGGTGTCTTTCGATACGGGGAAGGAGACCTGATCGTCTAAAACCGACTGCCAATAAGGTAGCTCGCGTCTATGCTGTGTCGCATAATCATAAACGGCCGCGACCCATTGACGGTAGCTACTTGTTTTATTGCCTAACAAACCTCCGCTCAGAAGGTAACGAAGATCATCGACAATAATACGCCAAGATACTGCATCGATGATCAGGTGATGGAAGGCAAACCATAGCCTAGTTCTTCCATCACTGTAACCCGTCAAATAGGCAACCTGCCACAGCGGTCCTGTTGAATAATTCAGGCAGTTTTGTATATTGCTAAGTACATCATATAACTCATCATCACTAATGGATGCCGTATTTATCTTATAGGGAGTAACACTCACATCTCTCTCGGTGATATAGACGTTTTTAAACTGACCATCGGCACTTTGAGAGAATCGACAGCGCAACATATCATGCTGAGAGACCAATTTACTGATGGCACCAGCCAGCATTGCCTCTTCAATAATCACGGGAATATCAACAATAAATGCCTGATTCCAGTGATGGGGCTTAGCTAAGTGTTTATCAAAAAATTGCTGTTGGATTGGCAGTAGGCCAAACTCTCCCGTCAGTTCCCCCTGCTCTGCAACCACATCAGTATCAACGACACCTCTGTTGATCCGGACGGCAAGCTGAGCAACCGTTGGTGCGTCAAAAATATCCTTCGTCTTTACAGTTAGCCCTTCCCTGCGTAGTACAGAGACAAGCTCAATACAGATAATTGAATCTCCGCCAATATGGAAGAAATTATCTTGAATACCTACCAACGGTAGCCCTAGTACCTGTTGCCAAATACGGCAAAGCTGGTCTTCCAGCGCTGATCGCGGTGCAAGGTAACTATCGGCATCAACGAATTCAGGTTCAGGCAAACGTTGCCGATCAAGCTTTCCATTAGATGTTAGCGGTATAGCCTCAATAATTGAGAAGGTCGCCGGCAGCATATAGTCAGGCAGGGTTGCCGCCAACGTATCTTGCAACTGGGCAGTAACTACGGTGCAAGAGGTATCCGATACGACATAGGCTGCCAAATACTTGTGGCCGTCACGTTCTCGGTCGATGACAACCGCCTGCCTTACCTCGTTCACAGCAACCAAGGCCGCTTCAATTTCGCCTAGCTCAATTCGGTAACCACGAATTTTTACCTGAAAATCATTTCGGCCTAGATACTCCAGGTAACCGTCAGAGAGCCGACGAACTAGATCACCTGTTTTATAGAGTCGATCATAACCCTTGTCATAATCAGATTGGGTTGCATATGGGTTGCCGACAAACCGCTCAGCAGTTAGTTCGGGACGGTTTAGGTATCCTCTGGCTAACCCGGCACCTCCAACGTAGAGCTCACCAGGTGTCCCCGTTGGCACCGGCTGTTGTTCCGCATTAAGTACGTAGCAATGCATGTCTGAGATCGGACGGCCGATATGAGACGCACTATGCGCATCATGTAAGCTAAGCGGCTTGTAGGTAACATGTACGGTAGTCTCAGTAATCCCATACATATTAACTAGCTTTGGGTACTCATCACCATATTGCTGCCACCACGGGGCTAACTGAGCAAGGTTCAGCTTATCACCGCCAAAAATCACATAGCGTAGCTGCGGCCACAGCCCGTAAGTAGTAGTAACCTGCTCGGAAAACGAGTAAAACGCCGCAGGTGTCTGGTTCAATACCGACACTTTATGTTTTTTACATTCCTCAACGAAGGACGGTAAGTCTCGAATCATATCGGCCGAAGGAATTAACAAGGCCCCGCCGTTTAATAATGCGCCCCAGAGTTCCCACACGCTGAAATCAAACGTGTAGGCATGGTATAGCACCCAAACATCGCCAGCATTGAATTGGAAATCATTTTGGGTTGCCCCGAGCAAACGAACAACATTATGGTGTGTCTGCAAAACGCCTTTTGGCTTGCCCGTTGTGCCAGAGGTATAAATCACATAGGCCAGATGAGAAGCATGAGTACTTACCGACAAATTCTCTGAGCGTAAGCCCTTGGTGACTTCATTAGTGTCAACCGTGATCAACAACGGAGAAGACTCAAGCTCAGAAATAATACTGTCGAGCCTAGCAAGCTGGTGATCCCGAGTAAGCACCACCTCCGTTTGGGCATCCTCGATTATAAACTGAATGCGTTCCTTGGGTGCCTTGGGATCGATTGGCAAATAAGCCGCACCAGTCTTAAGCACAGCCAATATGCTTACGACCATTTCGATACTACGGTCACAGCAGAGTGCAATTAAGGTATCAGGTTTTATCTGCTTTCCTCTAATTGTCTCGTATTGAAGCCTGACCACTTGTGCTAACTGGTTTGCCTTTTTATTCAATTCATCATAAGTAAGCTTCTGGCCCTCGAATATCAGGGCTGTATTGTCAGGTGTATTCTGAGCATGATGCTCAACAAGTTGATTAAGTGTTTGATTCTGGGGCTCAAAGGCGACAACTAGCTGGTCTTTTTTTAACTCGAACTCAATATCGGAATCAAACATCAACGGTATGCCATCAACCCTAGCATCCTCATGTTCCACAACGAACTTGAGCATATTGATCAGCCGTGACATAAGCGGACCAATTTCATGATGGTCATAACATTGATTAAGGTAATTCACCCTAAGAGCCAGTTTGTGATTACTCTGATAATCAATTAACCGAATTTGCAAAGGCTGTTTATCATGTCTGCTACTTATGGAAATAATGTCCATTGCATGATCGACAGCTGGTATTAAATCTATAGCCTGGGGAGTATTTTCAAACTTTTCATAGAGCACATGAATATCAGATAGATGGCCTGCTTCATTATGTGATAAACGCGCAATATGGCTAGCAGGGAAACGGCTATGCCGAAAACTTTTTAACAACTGTCTAGCTACCTGACGGACGTAATCAACAAAATTTTCATCTGGCAATACGTTGCACACCATTGGAATGATATTCGAAAACATACCAATGACTTGCTGGCTTTTTTTATTGGTCCTGCCATGAACCGCAGTGCCCAGAACAAGATTATCTTTGTCTAATGTTCGACTAAAATAAACACTCAAAACACCTGTTAGCAACGCCAATAAACTAACCCGATGCTTATCGCAGTATTGATTCAGCTGGTTGGTCAAGGAAGTAGCCAATTCGCAGCGAGATTCACTACTGCCCGCACAGGGGTAGTACCGGGGAAGGCGAGTAACTTCGTTGTTATCCAATAAGCTCTGCCAATATTTCTTCCCTCTTTCGTAGCGAGAAGAGCCTATATACTCTCGCATATTAATGACTTGTTCTTGATACTGTGGCAGTGTATCTAACCAAGAAAGAGAGTGATTAGAGCAAAGGCTATCATAGACCTGATGGAACCTTTCGAACAGCCTATAGACTCCAAGCCCATCAATAAACAAGTGGTGGAACCGCAACAATAAATAGTATTTTTCTTCTTCAATTTTCAATAGCGCAACTTGATGTCGCTCACCATTTATAATATCCATCGGTGCATCAAACTGCTCCCGAATCCACTGAGTTGCATTTTCATGAGAATATGATGAATCAGAAAAATCATATAACTCAAGCGAAACGGGAGGTGAAGACGCTCCTAATATATATTGCCGAGGCAATATATCCTCACCGAAAGAAAGTGAAAACCTCAATGTATCTAACTTTTTATATAGATGCTCCCAAGCTTTCTGCATTATATTAATATCGCAGTAACGCTCTATAACCTGATAGCCACCAATATTATACATAGGATTGTCAGGGTGGAGTTGCTGCTCAAAATAGACGCTCTCTTGAGCAGGATGAAGGAAAAACACATCTTCATCATGTTTAAGTTTATTTATGTTAGATATACCCGACTTACTCACGTTAGTGCCCTTTCTTAGCCCGTTACCCGGGAATGCTCTATTTACACTTACACAAACACTACATTATATATTTGTCAGCGATAAACAGCTTCTCATTGTAAATGTGTTTTTCGACTTCCCGACCATAAGAAATAATTCTACATCGTGTATATTGAAATACTAAAGTCCATAGAACAAAAAAACTAATCATTATTAATAGGCTTTAATACCTTATTAACAGGTTTCAGCACCTTGCACTGCCATGAACTGCCCTTGCCATTGATTACTGTTGTTTTATCAACAACTTCAAAGTTCGCTTGCACCTTATTCCACATTATTTTATCAATCCAAAGCTGTTTGAATAATGAAATAATCACTATTCCATCTGGTTTTAAATAAGTTTGTAATCGTTCAACAAGTTTATCTGGATCATTTATACAGTTAAGGCTTTCACAGAATACAATACAGTCATACTTGCGATCTGGCTGATATGCGTGGGCATCAGCTTGTTCAAAGCATGCCTTTTCATTTTGTCTATTCGAACGAGCATTCTCTATTGCAGTACCTGAAAAATCGATACCCATATAAAAATTATAATCAGCTGAGCTCAATTCACGATAAAGAACGCCTTCACCGCATCCAACATCTAAAATATCAGCATTAGGTTTGAAATAGTTAATATATCCTCGAACAACATTGTAATGCGCTAACTCACCTAATTGGTGAAGATGTTCCCATTGATTGTTCTTATATTGTTCTTCCCATGTGCCTTGCTCTGGTTGAAAAGCTCTCATCCCCAACAACGTTTGAATAAATTCCATAATTTTCATTACATATCCCAACATCAAATAGCCAAAATGAGTATGTAATTATGCACAATCTGTTATCGATTGATTTAACAGTTCTATACTTTTGCGAGTCAATTCATGGAAACGATGATAAACAGATTCATGAAGTTCTTCATTACCTCAATCATTTGCAATAAATACTAATCACTAGTATCAAGCTATGGCCCCTCGCCTGCGCGGTATACCTATGGAACATCGACAGCCAAGGCTGGAACGCGAAACTATCTGTTGAACAAGTGACCGTTCGTGTAGTGACACTGATGCTATTGTGGCGTAAATGCATTATTTTGTTCAATGACATCCACCCGAAAGCCAATCATGCCTTAGATGAGTTAGATGACTTGGTTCAACGTAGTGGTAAACATCATAACAACCGAGCACTGAGCGTACAAAATAACATTTAGCTAGGTAACCCATTATGTTTCACAGTTCAGATCACCATCTTATTCCATTTTGTCTAGACGACTTAGACAGCCTTCGCCGCGCATTAACGCGATATCGTGTCCTTCTTGACGACAACGATGTTATGGGGGAATACAGCTTTAAAGTTGAGTTTGTTGAAGCATCGGTCGAACCGTTTCGCCGCTTGCAGGTGGTTGACGCCCAGCACAACATTGAACTACTAAAATCTTCGCTCGATTTGGGACAGGAAGGCGGCCCGCACTACTACCCCGATCACATCGACGACGATGACGAGTCCCCGATATCCGAACCGATATTCTTCGCCAATGCCTTGCAGTACCCCGAATTGAGATCGGAGGTAGTCGAGACAGTGCTGGCAATCGTTCGCTACGCTCGCCGCCATAACGACACCAATAATATGTGGCTGGATGACATGCGAGTGTTTGGTGCCGAAGCGATTTACATGCTGGCTCGCAGCGACATACGCTATGCCTATCTGGTGGCGCAGTTCTACATTCCCTACTGGGACGATGAGCACGCCACCGCGTACGAAGGCTATTTGTGCGATTTACTGGCCCGCCACGGTTGGTGCGAGGCGATGATCAACGCCTTTATTTGGTGCGATAACCCCGCATTTCGCCATGCCGTAAACACTTGGCACATCGATCCTAACAATGCCCCCCCTGCGCTGGGCGAGTATCTGTTTCGCCAGCCAGAAGCGTATGCACTCTTTGTTAAACTGTTACAACAACGCTTTACACAGCAGCCTGTTATGCTGGCAACCTCAAACGATGAATTGGGCAAACAAAACCCCGTTGTGGATATCTATCTCAGTGCGTTTGCAGAATGGGAACCGTACTCAGACACCGAACAAACCGAGTTATTGCAGCGCCACGTCTGGGGCAGCACGCTGGAAGACGTTGCCTACGACATGCAGCAGCGTATAGAGCAGCAGATCACTGGGCCATTGGTCTGTTATGCCGAATCAACGCTGGCTGACATGGCAAGCTACAAAGCCTATTGCGAACGCACCGACAACCCGAGCTCGGCCAATTCCCTTTTTGATGAGATGGCAACTCTGATCTGTCACCTGCCCAACGGCACCGCGCTATGGCACTACGTACACACCGGAGAAGGCTTCCAGCACCTCGACACACTCGAAGCCACCTCTGTTTGGCCTATCGCTCAAATTCACGCGTCTACATTCTACCAACACATGCTGGATGAATGTGACGACGGCGAATGTGATCACGAATTGCACTCCCAGCTATTGTTCGTGCTGAAACCGGCGTTAGAGGTTTGGATAACAGACAATAAAGACAAAGACTCGTCAACCCGCCTTGAAGGGCGAGACCGCTTTTTACGTTTATTAGATATATGGTATCGCATCTTAGACCAGTGCGATCTAACTCAGCGCCACTTTCTTGCGGTAGCCACGGCAAGCAATCCCCCGAGTATCACACCGAGAAAATTCTATGCGCGATACACCCAAGAAACGCCACACACCGACGAGTTAACCCTGTCGCCACGGCTACAAAAACAAGTCTCTGAACTGTTCTCACAATTTGATAAGCCCTCGCGTGCTCTCTATAGTGATTCGCTGAGAACGGTATCGCTTATTATGAGCGAACAGCGTGCCACGCACGATCCAGGCAATTGGAAACCTACTCTTGCCTGCTGCGCCCTCGCTGCGCATTTGTGGTATCAGGATCACTTCGAAAAGCATCAAGACACATACACCGAAAGTCTGTATCACTTTATTGACACGCACTTCTTCGACGCCGTTGTCAAACGCCTGATTGGTTATGGTACCAAGGCATTGCAAAACCATCGCGACAGGCTCACCCGGTTTGTTCATCAAACGGATCCTCAGATAGATTTCGACACCATTGTCGATCTGCTACGCACGCACTTGCGTACCGTTAAAAGCAATTATCAAACCGGCGTAAGCCATTGCATCAGCGATCAGCAACCGGCGTTCGAGCTATTCGAGAGCAAAGGCAACATGCAAAACATTAGCTTAACCTGCGCATGGCTTGCCAGCTACGACAACCCGCTGCAAGAACGTGCACACCAGCTATTACAACTGCTGCAAGTCCTCGCTCCTCAACGTGTAATAGCACATCTGGCCTATTCGCACTCCTGTTCTCGTAACCGCATCGCCTTTGAAGAAACCCTGTCAGAGCACAGTACCTTCCATTGGCTACGCAAGGTTGGCATTGACAAATGCCATATCGCCGCATTTCAAATGTCGCAAGCGCAGCAGCACAATCGCGAACAATATCTAGAATGGCTAGAATGTTTCGCAGCAGTACAAACGGAGGCTAACCCTCACCCAATATGGCAACAGCAGGCCCAGCTGTTAGAGCACGGGCTGCCCTTTATTGCCGAGTGCAAACGCATCGCATTTTTGAACGACGTCAGTGCACTCAGCACGCAGCCCTATCAGCCAAGCCATGCCGAAACCGATCGCTGCTTGCGCCCATTTTTGTATAATGCGCTGCTTTTGTGGCCGCAACGTTTAGCAACCGAGCTGCCTGCTAACAGCGTGCTATATAAAGACCGCCAGGGCTGCGTGCCCGACCCATTACGCTTGCCAATTAAAGCCGATGAGGGACTTATGACTATCAAAGGTGATTTTCCAACCACGGTATTTCAGCATCGTGGCGATCACCTCGCATTATTGGCCGCCATGCCCGGATTTGATCTGAAGATGTACCAGAATTATCCCAATAACGGCGATGCTATCATTGTGCGCGACAACATTGAGGTGAACGAAATTTATCATGCAATCGCCCGTATCGGCCCCCGCGAGCAACGCACCGACGCACTACTTGCTCAGTTGAATTGCTACCTTAATGGCCAGCTCGACTACGAAGCCGCCGCCGCCATCTTTTCCCAAGATGTCTGCAAAGACAAATACGGCTTTAATTTTGATCCTCTCAGTGATTATCTGATGCCCATCGATCAATATTTGTTTACCCTCCCTACCAAGTGCCGCGATCGCCTCGCCCGCTTATTGATCAACCATGGCGAGTTGGGAGCAACGTTAATTCAGAATCAACTTGAATCCGCTTATGAACACGTGCACCTCCAATCAGGACAGATCTCATTTCAGCAATGGGTGGCACAGGAAGACTTCGAGGCGCCGGCGATGGAATGGGCTATTGACTGGATGAGCGCTATCGACGTGGATGCTGCGAAACGCGTGATATTTTGCTTAGAGGCCGAACACGACGCCACACATCCAGAATTGACACGCTTAGCCAAACGAGATGACTTTCACACCATCTCCAAACAGCTCACCGCTGAGCAACGTAAAGAGTGGGTCAACATACTCGGCCAATACGGCAGCACCAACCTACTCACACCGTTTCTGAAAGATACCACTCGCCGAGTCCGCAATGCAGTCGAACGCATGATGAATCGCTAGGAGAAACCACATTTCCCTAACGCTCAAACGCCAGCTCCTATTGCTGGCGCTTTCCACCTCAGCTCATATACCCAATCAATTTGAAGATGCAGGCTTGAGTACCTGAACAACTACTTATCCAGATTGGTATTAATTCGAGACGTCAAAAAGCCTGCGAACTCTGGAAGAGTTACAGTAAAAAATTGATCTATCGGATTGATATTCGGACGGTAAGGCGAAAGGTAATGAAGCTTGATGTTAAGAACGTTCGTGGGATTTAAAATATACCAAACACTTGAACGTATTTTTCGATAAGAGACAAAAAAACCGGGCTAGTGCCCGGCTTTTTTTAAATCGTTCGATTAAGCGTCTTGACGAGGCTTACGGTCACGACGTGGACGCTGTTCAGCTGATCCATGGTTACGCTCACCACGGTAGCTACCACGATTGTCGCCACCACGGTTACGATCGAAACGACGCTCACCGTCACGACCACCACCGCCACGGTTACCATCACGGTTGCCACGGTAGCCACCACGGTTACCATCGCGGTTACCATCGCGATTTCCACCACGGTGCTCACGAAGAACTTCACCCTCAACAACAACAGCTTTCACATCGTTTTGGCGAATGCGTAGTTTCTTAAGCTGTGCTGCAACTTCCGCTGTCATCTTCTTAGGAAGTTGAACAAAAGTGTGTGCAGGGGCAAGTTTAATCGCACCGATAAACTCTTTGCTTAGGCCAAGTTCGTTCGCAATTGCACCAACGATATCTTTAACCTGAACACCTTGCTCACGACCAACCTGAAGCTGGTAAGTATCCCAGTCAGCATTGCTATATGAACGACGTTCACGACGCTCACCGCGCTCACCACCACGTTCACCACCTCGATCATCACGACGACGCTCACGACGCTGCTTGTCACGCTCGATAGCAGCAATCATCGGATCTGGACCTTTGTAGAACAGAGGACGGTTACCCTGCTGACGCTGAAGAAGCATTGCTGCAAGTGTTGTTGCATCTACTTCGATAGATTCTTGTAGTTTTTCTACAAGCTCTACGAATGCTTCAACATTTACCTGCTCTTTTTGAGCAGCTAATTCTTCACCAAGACGGTTCAGACGCGATGCTGCAACAAGATCACGATTTGGAAGTTGGATTTCTTCCATACGAGACTTAGTTACACGCTCAATGGTACGTAGCATGCGAATCTGGTTGGTGCGAACAAGAAGGATCGCTTTACCAGCACGGCCAGCACGGCCAGTACGGCCAATACGGTGAATGTATGACTCAACATCGAATGGGATGTCGTAGTTAAATACGTGAGTAATACGAGCCACATCAAGACCACGAGCCACAACGTCAGTTGCAACAAGGATGTCAATAACACCTTTTTTGATGTGATCAACGGTACGTTCACGTAGAGACTGAGGAATATCACCGTGCAATGCTGCAGCTTTAAAGCCACGTGCAGACAGCCAATCAGCTAGACGCTCGGTATCTTGACGCGTACGTACGAATACGATTGACGCATCAGTTTCTTCAGTTTCAAGAAGACGGCTCATTGCTTCGTCTTTCTCTACGCCTTTAACAACCCAGAACTGCTGCTCTACCTGAGAGACAGTACGGTTTTCGCCAGCAACATCGATACGTGCCGGACTACGTAGGAAACGATCAACGATTTCTTTAACGATTGGAGGCATAGTTGCAGAGAACAGAACGCGCTGAGCTGATTCTGGAGCCTGCTCCATGATCCAAGTTACATCGTCAACGAAACCCATTTTTAGCATTTCATCAGCTTCATCAAGTATAAACGTGTGTACTTCATCAAGGTGTAGACGGTCACGAGTGATCAGGTCTTTAACACGACCAGGAGTACCAACAACAATGTGAGCACCGTTTTTCAGCGCACGCATTTGATCAACGATAGATGCACCACCGTAAATCTCAAGTACTTTTAGGCCCTTGATGTTTTGACCAAGAACTTTAATTTCTGCTGCAACCTGAATTGCAAGCTCACGAGTTGGAGCCATAACAATTGCTTGTGGCTTATGCTGGCCAAGGTCAAGCTTGTTTAGAAGCGGTA
>Ga0209379_10001574_pt1 | contig 14757 bp, 15 predicted proteins | sample tdDd001_FD_187124 | JGI IMG/M metagenome (GOLD analysis project Ga0209379, IMG submission 187124) | Marine sediment microbial communities from the Atlantic coast under amendment with organic carbon and nitrate - tdDd00.1 (SPAdes)... | ecosystem: Environmental > Aquatic > Marine > Coastal >...
TAAAAAGCATGCTACAATCGTCTCAACCGATACATTTTGTATATCAACTGCCATACCGTTGTTTAATCGATAACTCATTCCCATAAAAATTGTGAGAACTAAAACGAAAATCATTGCAAACGCTATTTTTCGATTCTTCATCAAATCACCTCACAATAAGCTACTACTCCTCATCAGCAATTGGTTCCAAGATAATATCCTCTATTACTTTTTTATCCAAGGTTTCTATTTCAATATCAAACTCAGAGATTTCATCTTTGATCTGCAGCATCCGTGAATCAAGGGTCGTGATCATATCTGCACAAATCTTAAGTCGTCTTGTGATATGCTCTGGTGCCTTGTTTCGATACTTATAATAAATCTTATGTTCCAAGCTTGCCCAGAAATCCATAGCGATTGTACGAATTTGAATCTCAATACGAATTTTGACCACTCCACTACTCAGAAACACAGGTACTTCAACATGTACATGCAAACTTTTATAGCCGTTCTCTTTAGGATTAGCGATATAATCCTTAATTTCCACAACTTCCAGGTCATCTTGATTTTTTAATAATTCATATACTTTATATATATCAGCTGTAAAAGCACAAATGATACGAATACCTGCAATATCATAAATCTGCTTACGGGCATTTTCAATAGTTGGTTCAAATCCTCTTCTATTCAATTTTTCTATGATGCTGTTCGGTTTTTTTACACGATACTTGATATGCTCTATCGGATTGTAATCGTGAATACTTCTAAACTCCTCATCTAAAATTTTCAATTTCAGGTAAACCTCTTCTGCAGCAAACTTGTGGACGAGCAGCAGGTCACGCCACGGTTTCATTTCATCTGTCATTAATGCTTCGTACATTCTTAATCCCTCTTTTATCTATTATTTTTCATCCAAGCTACGTATAGTTCAATCATTTGACTATAGCTTTCAACGCCACTTTCTTGACCATTCGCTTTTAAGTATTGGTCATTCATTTTTTCATGTGTTTCTTCAAATAGACCATCATAGGCGGCCCAAAGCTCGCTATGAGCTCGTAAATCATTTATTATTCCTTCAGAAAGAGTTTCATAGAGTTCTCTATGACCAATTGGGTCAATGGTCCTTAAATTATTCAGACCATGGATCAACACCAATAACTTTCCTGAATATCTTGTTAATGGTGCATCGCTTTTTTGAGAAATCAGATAGGCTACAAAATTGGCTTCATCCTCACGGGCGATACCCTGTTGGTGAGCCATCTCATGTAAAGCAACTACCGGTAACATATATGCACTATTGAGAACATTGACGTTGGCCTCTCCAGTAAATGGATTGTAGATGCCTGAAATACCGCTGTAACTAAAGAGCACAGACGAGGCAATTTCTTTTGGTGGACTCGAAGGCAACTCAACGAACTCGTACATTAGACTTGCTTGTGTATAATCATCATAAGCTTGTTGGAATAACTGTGCGTGAGATGCCGAAGTAGTGACAACATCAAAACGACTCTTATTCAACCCCTGTCTTTCTATATCAAGGGCTACCGATAGGTCAACCAACAGCGATGTCAATTCGTCAGACTGGACGACTTGGCGCTCAAGACTCAACTGAGATTGTAATGTTGGCTGATGATAATTGAGTCCCCAAATCCCTTGAAACACAATTAAAGCTGTAATCACTCCAATCATTACAGTCAGTAAATCACTGACAATAAATAGGATAATTTCCTGAATGCTATCCATGCGCAAGCATTGAAAGAAATATCGCATTCTTTTTATGATTACAATTATACCCACTATTAATAACATCCCTACAAGAATTTCACCGTATGCGATGTCAGTTACAGATGCAATTTTTCCAAGTAGCGATTTGATTGTTGGGTACACGCCTGTTGTATAACTTTTTAATACTCTACTCGCATCAAGAGAAAACCATTGAAGCAACATCAACGGCATGCTAAGCAAAAGTAGTATGAGTCCTTTTTTGAAAATAGTTTCTTTCACCATGATTTTCATTCCAATCCTCTAATATAAATATTATATCATCTTTTAGGACAATCACTTCAATAATCACTTAACTCAATTACTCAATTACTCAAAAAAACGGAATCTACAATAAAGTAGATTCCGCCTCAATCAATTTAGTTCATATCCTTATATAATTTAATCGCCGTCGGTGTTATCGATAATCCTCCGTGTCCAGTACAACGAAGTTCCGATGGCAACATGTGCCCTACCTTATACATCGAAGCTATTGTTTCATCTAGTGGAATGACTCTATCGAATCCAGCAAGGGCCATATTAGCGCAGGCAATAGCATTAGAGCCCGCCATTACATTTTTCCCAAGACATGGGACTTCAACGCGGTCCGCTACAGGATCACAAACCATGCCCATAACATTCTGCAGTGCCATTGATGCTGCATCTACCGCTTCCTTTGCTGTGCCACCCATCAGAGCAACAAGTCCCCCTGCAGCCATAGAAGATCCTGCACCACACTCAACCTGACATCCGCCAACTTCTGCTGCAAATGTTGCGTGCTCAGCAATAAACAGACCAATCATCCCTGCGGCCAACATTCCCTTTGTCGCATCATCAATGGAAAAGTTCATCGCATCACATGCACCAATAATTGTCCCTGGCAATCCTCCGCATGATCCTGCTGTCGGTGCCGCTACTATTACCCCCATAGAACTCTTTACTTCCATCATAGAAGTAATATAGGCAATTACCGTATTCATAACATCGCCAGGTAATAATTTCTGCTGCAGAACACCAGCTTCAATAAGGTGTGATTGTCTGTGAAGAATACGATCCTCATAAGTTGTGCCTTCCAGTCCTGACTTTATTGATTTGTCCATCAATGTTACAATACTTTTCATTTTTTCAAAAACTTCAATTTCTGTGATACCACCACGGATGCTTTCATAAGAAAGGGCCAGTTCCCATAGGGATTTATCCTCACCATTTTGTTCCAACATTTCTCTAGCTGTAATAAAGGGAACTTTACAATCTTTAGACGATTGAATCGGAAGTACTGGCGACAGTGTCATTGTTCTTGTCGCTCCCTGAGCCTCCAAGTCTTGAATAATCTTAGTCTCAATTGCCATAGTCGTTTTAATGACTAATAACACACCACTTTCTGCCATAGATTCCTGAAGGTATTCAATCGGCAATGCCGTTGTTTCCAAATGCGCTTTTAACTTGTTTGCAGTTGCTTGGTCACTCGTAAACACAAGGGTCTCATAAAAATCTCCAGCAATTTTCACCTCATACCCTTCGATGTTTTCAAATAAAATCATTCCGCCACCAGTAGATATAGAAGAGGTAAATACCTTTTCGTCATTGTCACTAATCAAGGTCATACGATAAGTATTTGGATGCGGCGCCTCATAATCAACAATATGAAAACTGACATCCAAGCCTTCTTCTTTGGCTATACCAACGGATTTTGGTAATCGTTCGTCTTGAGGCTCATAGCCAAGTAAGCCACCGACAAGGCCCATGTCAGAACCATGACCATGATATGTTGTTGCCAAAGATCCTTTCGGATCGAATTCTACAATGACTTCTTTTAATTGCCCTTTAACCATTTGTCGCCCTAAACGCCCTATTCTTGCTGCCGCTGCAACATGAGAACTTGATGGGCCACGCATTACCGGACCGATAACGTCATTAAATATACTTGCAGGTTGTTTGCTCATTATTCTTCTCCTAAATTTACACCTAAGTTTTTTTCAACAGCTGATTCATAGATTGCTTCTGCAACCAACAAATCAAATAATGCCATACCTACTGATTTATACAGTGTTGTTCGCTCCTCAACAATCGGTGACTTCACTAGTTCATGGTACACCTTGCCAAATACTTTCATGTCGTCTTTTTTTATCCATCCCTGTTCAACAGGAACGATTAAATCACCCGACTCTTCAGCAGCCAGTTCCGTATCGATATACACATCATCTAAGACTTGGTATAGTGCAGGTGGAAGCTCTCTCATCTCATATTTGTAAGAGCCAATTGCAATAACATGTTTTCCCTTCAATAGCGCTGGGTCATCCGGTAAAACCGGACTTGTCGATGGCGTTGCCGTAATGATGATTTCGCTGTTTCTCACCAAGTCTTCCACGTTATCAGCCGCATGAATGGTCACGGCGGGAAGCTGTTCCTCTAGTCTCTTTTTGAATGACATCGCTCGTTCACTGTTTCTATCGAAAATAGTCACTTGCTCAATCGGTCTCGCTTTACAAGCGTAGAGCACTTGGTAAAATCCTTGAACACCTGTACCAACTAAACCAACACTCTTGCAGTTCGGTCGTGTCGTATGTCTAACACCAACACCACCCACTGCACCAGTTCTATAGGCCGTAATCATCGCACCATCTAAAATGGCAAGGGGTTCCCCTGTTTTACTTTTGTTCAACACCATCGTTCCTTGAATTGATGGTATCCCTGATTTTATATTCTCTGGAAATGTCGAGACAATCTTCGTACCAGATACTTTGTCAGTAAAACAAGGCATATACAAAATCGTTCCTTCTTCACGATCTACATGCATTCGATCAGGCATTTGAAATTGACCTGTTTCATAGAGTCCAAAAGCATCTTCAACACAATCCATAATCTTATCGAACTCTATAATTTCTTCCATATGTTTTTTACCTATATATAACATTACAGTTCACATCCTTCGTTATTTATTTATCCATGAAATAATTATACTTATTTTTAAAAATAATTCAACTATAATCATAAAATCTGTGGATATCTTTTTTATTTTTATGTATAAGTAAAATTTCGTTTAGCATTAGTAAAATTTAGTATTAAGATATGTATTTGTAAACAAATTGATAACGATTATCATTTGTTATTGTTAGCTCTTTGAGGGTATGTTAAGATTAACTTAAATCATTCGAGAACGAACAATAAGGAGGACATACCATGAATCAAACTATAGAAAGCATTCTCAATCACCGCTCTATCAGAAGTTATACTAAACAACCTATCGAGGAGAAACAACTTGATGCCATTCTCCAATGTGCCCAGGCTGCCCCTTCTTCTATTAACGGTCAGCAAATGAGTGTTATCATCATCAAGGATGCTGATAAAAAGCAACAAATAGCGGATTTGGCTGGCGGACAACGATGGGTTGCCGAAGCACCTATATTCCTTTTATTTGTTGCAGACTTTTATAGAGCGAAGTTAGCCGCTGACAAAGCAGGTGAAGAATTAATCATCCCGAGCAATATGGAAGGGACGCTCGTCGGAAGTATAGATGTCGGTCTAGCAATGGGGAATACAATTGCTGCAGCTGAGTCCCTCGGTCTTGGAACAGTATGTATAGGAGGTATCCGCAAAAATCCGACTGCTCTCATAGAATTATTGGATTTGCCTGAATACGTCTATCCCATGGTTGGCCTTTGTGTGGGACACATCAACGAGGACAAGAAACCGGAAAAGAAACCACGCATGCCTAAGGAAGCCGTTCTACATGCTGAAACATACAACAGAGAACTGGAAGAACATATCGATGCCTACGACAAGGTGATCTATGACTATATGTCAACTCGAGGAGACGGACAAGATCCTCATGATTGGAGCCATTTTATTGCAAGTGTTTACAAGTTTGTTTACTTCCCAGAAGTCAGTGAATCCTTAAGAAAACAAAAATTTGATTGCAAGTAAATCACTTGCGCTACAAAATAATAAAACTTCACTTTATAGGGTGGGTATATTAAATACCTTCCGCTAAAGTGAAGTTTTTTATTTTATAATGCTTATTTAATTACACAATTATTTCATCAGCAGTACTATCGCAGTCAACAATAGCCTTTGCAATCACTTCAGGTGATTTTAACCTGCTTTTATCAGCGATATGTGTACTGTCATTCCAAAACGGTGTATCCATTCCACCCATATAGACTGCTGTTATTATCAACGAACTGTCTTCATATTCTTTTCGAATACTATCCGTAAATCCTCTGACGGCGAATTTTGAAGCGACGTAACCGCTTTCATTGACCTTTCCCTTAAGTCCAGCAGTTGAAATAATATTGACTAGTCGCTGATCTACAACCTCAATAAAATGCTGTGTCATATATATTGTTCCAAATACATTCACCTCAAACATTTCTTTAAGGTTCTCAGGTGATAGATCTTTAAAGGGACCAAAATAACCGACGCCAGCACAGTTTATCAACACATCAATTGTTTGAAAGGTCGCCACTACACTTTTTTTCAAGTCCTGTATTGATTGTATAGAAGTGATATCAGCAACACAGCAAGTTGTTTGAGACCCATCACTATCTATGTCACAAGAGGCTTTTACCAACTTTTCCTCATTTCGACCAACCATAATAACATGATTCCCTTTATTGACATATTCCTTTGATAACGCTTTTCCTAAACCACTTCCTGCACCTGTAATTAAAACAGTTGTTGTCATAATGTCTCCTATAGCGAAATTCTTCGCTTTTCATTATTACTTCTTATGGCTAATTCTATAATTTCAATCACCTTTTGAGCTTGTTCAGGTTTTACAATTAAGGCCTCACCCTTTACAAGATGGTCATAGATATTTTGATAATAATCCCTATAATCCCCTCGAAGACTCTTTACCTTTTGTTTTGTTTCAATAGAGTCAAGCGTTCCCCACAAACCACGCGGTTCAAGTCCCCAACGTTCATTGACAGGACGTTCGCCATTTCTCAAATTCTCCTCTTGAACATCTAATCCATATTTCGTAAATGACCCTTGTGTCCCGTAAATCGTAAATCGTGGTGAAGGCTCTTTAACAAGCATCCCCGCTTTAAGTGTCACTTTAATCTCTGGATAGTATAGAATCAACTCAAAATTATCGTCTGCTTCTCCCTGCCGTTGTGCGCGAATATTAGCATAGACTTCCTTTGGTAAACCAAACAGTTCAATGGCTTGATCTATTAAATGAGATCCTAAATCGTACAAAACACCCGATCCTGGAATTGCTTTTTCTTTCCATACACTCTCTTTAAAGGCTGGTCTAAAACGATCAAATCGTGCTTCAAACTCCACAATTCTCCCCAACTTATCTGTCTCCAAAAGTGCTTTGACCGTTCTAAAATCACTGTCAAACCGTCTGTTGTGATACACGGATAAACATCTATCCGTTTCTTTGGCCACTTCAATAAGCCGTTTGGCTTCATCCACTGTAACTGTATATGGTTTTTCAATAATAACATGTTTGCCGGCGTGCATTGCAGCTTCAGCCAACTCTGCATGTTTTGCGTTTGGCGCAGCTACGACAACCAAATCTATTTCCTCATCCACAAATACTTCTGTTGCTGCCCGAACGACCTTCACTGCTGGAAAGTCTTCAAGTGCTTGAGCGCGTTTATCCAAGTCCGTCGTTACAATCTTTGTAACCTCAAATCCCTTCACAGCATTGATGATTGCGCCATGAAATATACGCCCTGATAATCCATACCCAAGAATACCTACTTTTAGCGTTTGCATAATCATTCCTCCATTACTTCATCTATAAATATTATACTCATTTATTTTTTTGCCATATATTCTATTATACATAAAAAAGCCTATATCTCATTATCATTTCTAATAGAAATATACGCTTTGTTTGTTAGACAAACATAATAGACACTCAAATAATTCTTGCACTCATTTTTGATTCTGATATAATAGGTCCGTTGAGTAAAATTAAGGAGTGTTACATGAGGGTATTAAATAAAGCGATTCATCCAGAGTATAATCCATCGGTGGATCCAGTTCTTTTTAATAGAACAGCTGCAAGAGGGATTATTATGAACGGCGATGATATCTTGCTTATCTATACAAAACGCTATAATGACTACAGTTTTCCTGGTGGAGGTGTAGACGACAATGAAGATATTCTTGAAGGATTAAGAAGAGAGTTGAACGAGGAGACAGGTGCTCAAAACATCTCGGTTAAAGAACCCTTTGGTATATACGAGGAAATCAGGTCAACTCATTATGAAGGCTACGATTATATGGATATGAAGTCATATTTCTATAAGTGCTCTGCCGATAAAGAACTAGGTGAAGCATCACCAGAAGACTACGAAGTTAAGAATGGTTCAGAACCTGTTTGGGTGAATATTCTTGAGGCCATTGCACATAACAAAAAGGTCATTTCAGCCAAAGAGGCATCAATGGGATTGTCTATTGTTAGAGAAACTGAAGTGTTAGAAATGGTCGTTGAAGATTTACTGAGCGGCATTGCATAAAAATTAAAAATGAAAAGTGTTGTTTTGATGAATACTCATCAAAACAACACTTTTTTTACATACTTGACCGATGTCCTAGCACTTGCCTATTGTGCCATTAACCATAATCCTAAGAAAAAGAACAACAATGCCCATGCATAAAATAAAATCATCGTATTGTTTGGGCCAAATCTTTTTTCAAAGAACTGGATATTTTTCATTGCCCATATTTTTTCAGGACGTTTGAGTGTAATGAAAACAACAAACGATGCATAGACAATAGAGATAAGTCCAACGAAAATCAACATTTCAAGTCCCTCCTTCATAGGATGTTTCCGCACTTACTATGTTATTTTATTAATACCCACTTATCTCTACTTCTAATCGTCCAGATGCACCTGAGGCCAATTCATATTTATCGAAGACCACAACTACATTCCCTGAAGTATTTAAATAGAAATCCATATCTTGTCTAAAAGTCCACTTCCCTGTTAAAGCCTCATCAAAATAGCCGATATCATTCTTTGTTTCTTGTATAAATGCATTCACTTGATCTGTTATTATCGATTCATATTGCGTACCGACAATCTCTTCAAGTGTCAATTCCTTATTGTTTTCTAAGTCGATATTGTAATATTCATAGGTTGCATACACCGCTGCCAATGATTCATGGCTGTATACAAGGAAGGATAGCGATTCAGTCGTACTTGAGAATATTTTATAATCCACTTTCACTTCAATCTTTCTGCCAGCGTACTCTTCTTCTGTACCACCAGTTGCAATATATGCCTCTTTATATTCAGCCGCTCTTTCCTTAGATTCCGCCAAGGCCGTCGTTACACGTTCCTCGATTAGCTCATTGATTTGAGTTTCATATGCGGCATCCGTCAAACCGTCGACTGCTGGAATATTTACTTCTCCTTTAACGATAGCCTCTTCAAAATCATAACTTCTAAAGGTCAATAACCTAGCAATTGCACCAACTACAGGAATTTCTCCTGCAAACGAGGCCACAGACTTGCTCACGTTAAGCGGTACAACAATTAATGCAATACCAAGGGCTATGGCCAATCCCTTATTCATAGTCGAATGTCTCGTCTTGTTACCTTTTTCCTGTATGCGTTCTTCGTTTATCTGTTCTATTGTTTTATTGATCATTTCATCTAGCTCCTTTGGTATATCAATTTCGTGATAAAGAGCATTCTTTTTAGTAGTCATCATCAATCACCTCACAAGCCAATTCTTCTTTTAACTGACGCAAGATTTTATATAATCTCGTTTTCAACGTATTTTCATTGATATCCATAATTTGTGCAATATCTTTGATTTTTTGATCCTCAAAATACCTTAATATGATAATGCCGCGATCCTCGGCTGATAACTCATCAATAGCCGTATATAGATCCACATAGTCCGCTGACTGATAAGGGGAAACATAACCTTCCTCGTCAATGTGTGGCGTCAGTTGAATCACAGATGCTTTTTTATAATAAGTAATGCTTGTATTAATCAATATCCGATAAAACCACGTCGCCATATACTTGTCTTTTTTTAATGTATGAACTGACTTCAATCCTTTATATACCGACTCCTGAACAATGTCCAGTGCATCCTCTTTTGACTTGGTATAGGAATAGGCAACGCGATAAAACTTGTCTTGATTGCTCTTTATATAATTTACTAATTTGAAATAATTTTTACTACTTGTCGACATGAGCAAATCTCCTTTCAATAATTAGACGCGCTACACGATGAAAAAGTTGGCGATTTTATAAAAAAAATCCCGAACTGTTTGATTCAGTTCAGGATTACATTTGGTCAATTCATTTAATGACACACAAGCCTCAACATATGTGTCATAGAGATTGTATACATTCTAGTGTTTTGTTACTATAAGACACTTATATTGTTTCTTCCTGATTTTTTCGAAAGATACAAAGCTTCGTCGGTTCTTTTGTACACTGTACTTTCAGTATCCGTGACTTTTGTCTCGGTTAGACCTATACTTACAGTTGCCTGCATAGCCTCAAGCTCTGAATTTTCTTCAACCGTCGTACGGTATTTTTCAAGTATAATCTTAGCTTCATCAACCGACTTAAATATAATAACTGCAAATTCATCGCCACCAACTCTTGAAACAAGGCCAGTATCAGCAAATTGTTCTTCAGCAATATTAGCAATTGTTCTTAATGCATGATCACCTTGATCATGACCAAGATTATCATTAATTATCTTCAGATTGTCCAAATCGAATAATGCTAAGCAAAATCTTTCCTGCGATAGTTTTTTGACTGAATTTTGAAGCGTATTTTCGAAAATCGTTCGGTTCGGTATCGAGGTTAATTGATCTGTATTGGATAAATTAATTATCTGTTTCTTATATCTTGAAATCGTAAAACTTGTACCTAACATCATAATTAAAACTGCAATAAACAATGCTGACAACATTTGAGTTCTGTAATTATTTAATGTCACTGTTATTTCTGAAGTCCCTTTACTGACTACAAGGTACCAATCCAAAATCGGTATATGCTGAACAATAATAAAATTATCATCCAATTGCATTTCTATAGCCTTGTCATCAGAGTCATTTAAACTTAACTCTTCTGCTGAAACACCTTCCATGTCATAAAAACTAGTTGTCTTAACGAGTTCAGATTTATCATGCATTTGAATCAAACCATCGCCATTTATGATATATGCATCAACACCTTGGGAACTGTATAGAGATAGTATCCTCTGAAAATGAGTTATTCTTTTGCCGACACCTGTCACACCAGAAAACTCTCCATTTTCATCTTTCATACTTGCGTCTATATAAAATGTAAGCGCAAAATCTGCTAATTGCTCTGTGTTTACCAGAACAGTATACTCATTCTCGGAGTTCATGATGTCCTTATACCAAAAAGACTCATCACTTTCCAAATCTACTTTTGCATCTGTTCCGCCAGGATGATAATAACTCAACGTTTCATGTGGTATTAAAAACACAGACTCGTATCCAGTAACTTTCTGAATTGCTGTAAGATACTCTGCTATTTTTTCTTCAGTTTCAGGCGTATCGTCATTCATCATCTCAAGCAAATATGTATTATTAGCCATGATGACAGATGTGTTCACAGGTTCTACAAGCTCATTGACGACCTCAGAATATATGTTGGTCTGAGTCAATCTCGTTACATTCTGAATATCCCTTAGTGTCAATTCATTCATTATATTATTTGTAAGTATTCCCACAACTAACATAATACTAATAATAACAATCAGGTTAATTAGATTAATAGGTATTATACGCTTGTTATTCACTAAACCACCTCTTAAAGGTAATTATACCGTGCTTACAAGTAAAACACAATTTAATACAAGTGACTTATATCTGATTTCCAAAAATAACAAGTATTATTTTACCATCCTTTCACAACTTCTAAAACCTCATCGGAAATTTCACCGTCCAAATAGGCCTTGATGGATTCTTCTATAATACTGATTCCTTTGTCGATTTCCTCTTTTGTGATCACGAGAGGTGGCTGTATACGAAGAACATTATTTGCGAAAAACGTAAGAATCATTCCTCTTTCATAACATTCATAGCAGATCTTGGCAGCCGCTTCTCTATGTCTTTCCTTTGTCTCAACATTCTTTATCAGGTCCACACCAATGGACAGTCCTTTGCCGCGAATGTCACCAATAATGGCGTATTTCTCTTTTAATTCCTTTAAACACTTCATTGTATAGTTCCCCAGCTCCGTCGATTCAGACAGCAATTCCTCTTCTTCAATTACCTCAATTGTCGCGAGTGCCGCTTTACAGACCACCGGATTACCTTCCATCGTAAAAAGATGCGCCGGATCTTCCATTGACTCAATGATATCTTTTCTTGCTACAATGGCGCTCATCGGCATTCCCGACGATATCCCCTTTCCCATGGCAATAATATCTGGCACGATATCGAAGTGTTCAATACCAAACCATTTGCCCGTCCGACCAAATCCTTGCTGCACTTCATCACTGATAATCAATATATCATGTTTGGCACAGAGTGCTTTTAGCTTATCCATGTATTTCTGCGGTGGAACAATAAGACCTGCATCTCCTGCGATCGGTTCAATGATAAAGCCCGCCACTTCATCGACAGGAATATAGTATTTCAGTGCATTTTCAAGCTGCTGAAAACATTCAACATGGCAAGTCCTCTCATTTTGACCGCTTGAACACCTGTAGCAATCAGGATATGGAATATGATGCATACCCGGTAGTAATGGCCCTATTTTACGGCGCATATTAAGACTGATTGCTGAAACCGATATCGCCCCATAAGTTGACCCATGATAAGATTGCTCAAATGAGATGATCTTCGTTCTGCCTGTATACGCCCGAGCCAATTTAATGACACCATCAATAGCATCAGAACCGGACAATCCAAAGGCAACCTTTTTCTTAAAATCTCCTGGTGTAATTTCAATCAACTTGTTTGCCAGCTCAATTTGAGGCGAATGATACATGTACCCCGGCGTATAATGAATAAATGCTTTTGTCTGTTGAATAATAGCTTCAACAACTCTGGGATGATTACTGCCGACATTGAGCACAGCTGCGCTCGACAAGAAGTCCAAATACTCATTATCATCCGCATCAACAATGGTCGATCCTAAAGCGCCCTTAATCACAAGTGGATAATAGGCTGACCGTGTAAAAGCAGAAATCACCTGCTCATCCTCTCCAACGATTGCTTTACATCTTTCAATATTTTCCTTCATAAGCCCTCCTTGATCACTATACTGTACAATTAATGTTATTTGTCTATAATTATAAACACTTCAGCGTTTTTGTCAATTATACTTTACACTTTTGCCTTTTATGCAACTTTAGTGTACAATTGAAGAAAAAAGAAATTGGTGACTTATGAAATTATTTATCGGAGATACAATCAAAGGGATACGTGTCCAAAGGGGCCTCTCTATAAGAGATTTGGCTACACAGGCAGACATGTCAGCAGCATCCCTCAGTAACATCGAAAGAAATGTAAATAGCCCTACATTAGATTCTTTATCGAAAATATGTACGGCTCTAAATATTCATATGATTGATTTATTACAACAAAACAGTGAAGAGAATCGACTGATTGTACGAAAAGAAGAACGAGAAACCCTCTCAATCGACGGCTCCTCTAGAATAACGTACGAGTTGGTGACACCACCAGGTAAAGCATTTAAAGCCCTATACATTACAATGGCCCCACACTGCGACTTTGGATACACTGCAAAAAACTTTCCTAGTGATGAAATCTGTTATGTTATTTCAGGCTCAATGGAAATAATTATTGGCGAACAAGAATATGTATTGAATGAAGGGGATACCATTTATATCAAAGCCAATTCTGATTATCGGTATCGTAATATGACGGATGACCCCTGTAAGACGCTTTGGTCCGTTCAAGGCGTTTATTAAGTTAACGGTTTTCGCCTCAGCGAAAAGTTACCGCTTAACTGACTAATTCAGTTGAATGCTGAATGATAATATAATCCTTTGAAAATAAAAACTTCACAATACTGACTCAATGATATCCAAGTCTGTATGTGAAGTTTTTTATTTGTAATAAAACTTTTACGATACTCTTATGTTACATGCCTCTCGTCTTCTCGCTCCCGATTATCCTCATATGTTCTTTATAATCCGGACAATGTTTGCCGACAAGACGCCAAAATGATCTGTCATGATTTAAATGACTCATATGGCACATTTCATGAATCACAACATACTCCAATGCTTCAATCGGAAATAATATCAGTTGCCAATGAAATGTCAGCTCGCGGTTACTGTTACAGCTTCCCCATCTGACATTGGATGATTCTATGGTGACCGATTTCACCTTTTCCTTGAAAAGAGGTTGATAAGCCTTCACCTTCTGATTCACCAGTTTACGACATTCTTTTTTATAGAATCTCTTAAGTGACGTCGAAATATCCAGTGTCCCAATTTCAGGACTACTGCAAACCAATTGTTTTCCTTCCCAGGCGATATTGATCTTCTTGATCGTCGTATCCAGTTTTCCAAACAACTGAATCTCTTCGCCCAGATATTTTACTTGTCCAATTTCAATATAATCTTTTGCTTCCTTAACATTTTGTTTCACGTTTTATAACCTAATACCCTTCGTAACTAATATGATGTCCTTCACCTTTAAGAGTATAATATAATTCTGCAAAAGTTGCATTATAATATGGCATAACGAGTACAAAACCAAAACCAAATAACAAGCCACCTAGGATAAACCAACCAATGAATGAAAGATCCATGACGAACATGTTCATCTTATGCCCTCTCGTCATTTCCTTACTGATTGCAATAGCTTCAAAGGAATCTACATCTGGATCTTCAGCCAATATATATGGTACCATTCTGTAAGAGTAATACTTCACGATACCAGGAATTAGAAGGAGCATCGCCCACAAATAAGTGAATACCGATCTCAAAAACATCGTTCTGACAATATTCAACCATTTTCCTGAAGTAAATCCAAAGGTAATGTGATTCAGTGTCGACTCACCTTCGCTGGCAT
>Ga0209379_10001576_pt1 | contig 14743 bp, 11 predicted proteins | sample tdDd001_FD_187124 | JGI IMG/M metagenome (GOLD analysis project Ga0209379, IMG submission 187124) | Marine sediment microbial communities from the Atlantic coast under amendment with organic carbon and nitrate - tdDd00.1 (SPAdes)... | ecosystem: Environmental > Aquatic > Marine > Coastal >...
CTTGTGATGCGTGCAGAACAGATGCAGGAGCGCATCAAAACACTGGAGCAGATACTGGACGAGGAAGCGCCACAATGGAGGCAACGCCGATGAGTAAAACCTTGTATAGAGATCCGCAAAACGGAAAAATAAGCGGGGTTTGTGCGGGTATTGCTGAATATTTCGGCATGGAAATTTGGTTGGTTAGGATCCTTGCCGTCTCCGCATTTTTGTTAGGGTTGGGCTTCTTCGCTATGGTTGCCTATATTGCGGCAAGTTTGATTCTGGACAAGATGCCGGAAGATCGTAGAGAACAGCAGTATGTTTACCGTGAACATACGGTAAAACAGAAACCCTGGCAGGCCGGGCAGCCTCCGGAGCAAATTCTGCAAAATGTCGAGGCTGAGTTAGATGGCATGGAGAAGAACCTGCGGCATATGGAAGCTTATGTCACCTCGTCGGCCTTTAAGGTCTCGAGAGAGTTTAAAAATCTCTGAGCCTGCGCTGAAAATCAAGCGTAAAAGTAATTCTTGAAGCAGGCCTTATGCCTGCTTTTTGATGTTTGCTAATCCATCCGGTTGAATCTAGCCAGACTAACATATTCATCAGTGGTTAATATTGGGATCGGTATTCTATTTATAGAGTAATGAGTTAGGAAGAAGTATGAATCGAGTTGGTAACGAGTTAAACAAGTTAGTGAACCGCAGCCTGGACCGTCATGTTCGGCTGGCGGTGACGGGGTTGTCACGCGCGGGCAAAACCGCTTTTATTACATCGCTTGTTAATCAGCTGCTTCATGTGAGTACCAATCCGAGGCTTCCTTTATTTTCTGCCGTACGAGATGGTTATTTGCTCGGTGCCAAGCGGGTTCCGCAGCTTGATATGCACGTACCGAAGTTCGCCTATGACGAAGGTATGAATGCGCTGCTGGATTCACCGCCCTTGTGGCCGGATCCCACAAGGGATGTTAGTCAGACCCGGCTGGCATTGCGCTACAAACCTCAAAAGGGGCCGATGAAACTGCTACAGGATACGGCGACCCTATATTTGGATATTGTTGATTATCCGGGGGAGTGGCTATTGGATTTACCGCTGCTTGATATGGATTTCCTCGGTTGGTCACAACAGCAGGCTAAACTATTAAAGGGCAAGCGTCATGAGTTGGCCCAAAACTGGCTGCAAATGGCCGAGAGTTTTGATCCGCTTGCACCGGCGAATGAGGCCGAAATTGAAAGGCTTTCGGCAGTATTTACTGAGTACCTGTACAAGTGCAAAGCGGAGGGGGGACTTCATTGGGTACAGCCCGGACGATTTGTGCTTCCCGGCGAGTTGGCAGGGGCTCCGGTACTGCAATTTTTCCCTTTTGTTTGGAGCGACAAATATTCTGATGCCCAGCTGCAGCAAGCGGACGAACATAGTAATTTTGGTATGCTAAAAAGTCGCTATAAGTACTATCAACAGCATGTCGTCAAAGCGTTTTACCGCGAGCACTTTTCCAAATTTGATCGCCAGATCATTTTGGTTGACTGCCTGCAACCATTAAACACCGGGCCAGAGTCGTTTAATGATATGCGCCAAGCATTGGATCAACTGATGCAAAGCTTTAAATATGGCCGTAGTTCATTGCTGCGAAGATTGTTTTCTCCCCGTATCGACAAGGTGTTGTTTGCGGCTACCAAGGCTGATCACGTCACTCCGGAGCAGCACCCCAATCTTGTCAGTCTGCTTCAGCAGATGGTCAATGATGCCTGGCAGACTGCGTCATTTGAAGGAATCAAAATGGATTGTGTCAGCCTGTCATCGATTCAGGCGACAGAGCCTGGGTTTGTCTCCCATCAGGGGCAGCAAGTACCTGCATTGCGGGGCCATACCATGAGCGGGCAGGCGCAGATGTTGTTTCCGGGAGAAGTGCCGCGCCGATTGCCAAATGATACTTATTGGCAGCAGTACGGTTTTGATTTTGTAAATTTCCGCCCGCTTGAAATCCAGAGTGATGAGCCTTTGCCACACATAAGAATGGATAAAGTACTGGAATACCTGTTGGGAGATAAACTGCAATGACTCAACCCTATAAAACAAAAATATTATTCGATGAGCCCGAGCAGGCTGCCGCAAAATCTGAGCCGGAACTGACTGCTCAGCAGCAGTTTGCCAAGGGTGAAGACTTTTTGCCTGATACGGTCTCTGAACCTGATGTGGAAGAGCTGCTGTCACAAACACTTGCCAGTAAACCCAAGCGCAGTGGTCGCTGGTTTAAGGGGCTGCTGGTTGCGGCGGCAGTGATGACAGGCTGGCAGACGCTGGATTATGTCGTAACCGCCTACCAAGGTGCCGATTGGCTTGCGCTTGGTTGGAGCTCGATTGTTGCAGTTGTTGCGGCAACCGGAATTACTGCGATTGGCAGCGAGCTGATAAAGCTTCGTAGGCTGAAACACCGCCAGTCCGAGCGGGAACAAGCACAGGCGCTATTGGATGCTGACAGTATCGGTCAGGGCAAAGCCTTCTGTACCAAATTGGCAAGGCAAAGTGCTATTCATGATGATCATGTCGGATATGATCGCTGGTTACAGTCGCTGGCTGCGACACACAATGATCGTGAAGTATTGCAGCTTTATGATCAGATGGTGCTGACACACCAGGATAAGCTGGCTCGCCGGTTAGTCGCAAAATACGCCAGCGAAGCGGCTGTAATGGTAGCCGTCAGCCCCTTGGCGGTTGCCGATATGCTGCTGGTGGCGTGGCGCAATTTCAAGTTGATTGATCAGGTATCGGCTGTCTATGGTGTTGAGTTGGGTTACTGGTCTCGGATCAAATTGGTGAAGTTAGTGCTTGCCAATATGGCTGTTGCTGGAGCGAGTGAAATGATTGCTGATACCGGCATGGATATGCTGTCGATGGACCTGGCCGGCCGGATGTCAACCCGGGTGGCACAAGGTGTCGGAGTCGGCTTGCTGACCGGGCGATTGGGATTGAAGGCAATTAGCTTGATGCGCCCGTTGCCGTGGCAGCCTGGACAGCAGCCTAAGCTGAGTGAAATCCGTAAAGATTTAGTCCTGCGGCTGACTCGTCAGCAGAAAGAGTCGTCATAATTGGCGGTTAAAATGGTTACTAAACCGACAAACCCGACTCGATGAATTGCGTTATCTCTCATCATGCCATGTTGGTAACTTGACTCGTTTACAGTGAAGGCGCACACTTCTTGGGTGTCAACAATTCCTGACACCTTGTAAGAAAAGAAATTGAGAAGGCGTGTGATATGAGGCTACAAGTCAATTGTGAAGACCGACTTGGCATGACCCGTGAGCTGCTGGATATTCTGACCAGCCAGCATATAGATTTACGGGGTATTGAAATTGATCGTATAGGGATTATCTACCTCAACTGTCCAGAAATCGAGTTTGAGCAGTTCAGTCAGATCATGTCACAAATTCGTCAGCTAGATGGTGTGACGGATGTTCGAAAGATCCAGTTTATGCCAAGTGAGCGTGAGCACAAAGAGTTGAAGGCCTTGCTGGAGACCCTGCCTGATCCGTTCTTCTCAATTAACTTGCAAGGTAAAATTGACCTGGCCAATGATGCCGCCGAACTGCTGATGGGTAAATCTCGTGGCGACATCCTTGGTGAAAACATCCAGTCATTTCTCGGTTTCAACTTCCATAGTTGGCTGGAAAAGGAAGAGGCCGCCAAACGCAGTGAAATGGTTGTGATTTCGGGACTGGACTACATGATGGAGATCATGCCGGTCTATGTTGCCGATGAAAGTGAAAAGCAGGTACTGGCCAGTGCGGTGATCCTGCTTAAGTCATTATCAGAGGCCAAGATGCCTGTCGCGATGCGCGAGATCAGCAGCGACAATGGTTTTGAACACTTTGTCGGTCAGTCATCTCGTTTCAAGCACTTGCTTGCCCAGGCCAAAAAGTTGTCGCTTCTTGATGCGCCTTTGTTGATCCAGGGAGAAACCGGTACGGGTAAAGAAATGTTGGCCCGAGCCTGTCATCAGCGTTCCCTAAGACGAGAAAACCCATTCTTGTTGGTGAACTGTGTCTCAATGCCGGATAACGCAGCTGAAACCGAACTGTTTGGGTTTGCTGGCAGTGCTACCGAGCCTGGCAAGAAGGGTATTTTTGAACAGGCTGATGGCGGTACGGTCTTCCTGTATGAAGTCGGCGAGATGTCTGCACACCTGCAAATAAAACTGCTTCGCTTCCTGCAAGACGGAACATTCCGTCGGGTAGGCGAAGAGAAAGAAATGAAGGTCGATGTTCGGGTGATTTGCTCGACCCAGAAAAAATTACCGGACTTGGTTGCTACCGGTGAGTTCCGTGAAGATCTTTATTATCGCTTGAACGTTCTCGCACTGGTGGTGCCACCGTTACGTGAACGTACTGCGGATATTGTTTCGCTTGCCGAGTTGTTTTTAGCTCAATTTTCGCAGGAAATGCAGCAACCGAAACCTGTTATTTCTGATGAGCTGGCGCAGTATCTCAGTCAATATGCGTGGCCTGGTAATATCAGGCAGTTGCGGAACGTTTTGTTCCGTGCCATGACCCAGGTAGACGGTACGGAAGTTACCGTGGATGATGTTCAGTTGCCGGAAAACGAATCGGCTAGCATTATCAGCGAAGAAACGCTTGATGGCTCTTTGGACGAGATCATGAAGCGTTATGAGTCGGGGATCTTGAATAACCTTTATCGTAGTTACCCGTCGACTCGTAAGTTGGCAAAACGCCTAGGTGTTTCTCATACTGCAGTTGCAAACAAACTTCGTGAATATGGTATTAATAAGCAATAAACACAAGATATGAAATTGAAAAGAGAGGAGGCTTCGGCCTCCTTTTTACTTTGGTGGCTGTTGCTGCGATGGCTGAAATAATGTCAATTTACCGGACTCCAACGCCAACAGCTGCAAAATCATATCCTGCCCGTAGCGACAGCTGGTCTGCCGGTTATTGTCACCTTGAACCCGGTGACAGGGAATGATGATGGGAATTGGGTTGACATTTCTAGCCATACCAATTGCCTGCACGGCTGTTGGTTGCTGAATCTTGTTGGCAATTTGTTGGTAAGAAAAGCGTGAACCAAATGGGATCTCGGTGATTGTCTGCCAGACTTGTTGTTGAAACGGTGTACCTTGGGGAGCGAGCGGGAGAGTGAATGTTTTGCGTTGGCCTTGAAGATACTCCTGGAGCTGGGAGGTGAATTTTTGCATGAATTCCGGATTGTGCTCCCAACTGGAATCAGGACAAAAACCACCGCTTCCTACTGTAAGTTGCCTGAGTCCTTGGTTATCTGCGAGCAAGTAGATTTTTCCTAATACCGTATCAAGGTGGTCGTAATACATAATCATCACTATCAGGTTGAAGAATTACTACACGGCAGTAGCATTTGCTGATCCAATCATAGCTCAGAAAAAGGGATGAAAGTGGTGTTTCCGAGTAAAATGTTATGTCTGTCATTTGTTTATGAAATCACTAAAGGTATGTTGTCCGAACGTTGCGTGTGATAACGTTTTATACTCAGATATCAAACTAAAGGTGAGGAACTGTTGTTTCATTCAATAATAAACCGCTCTCCGGCGATCATGGTGGATGATCTCAAGGTACGGCTAATCACCACCAGTGATGCGCCACTGATTACCGCTTATTATCAGAGAAACAGGGCTTTTTTGCAGCCTTGGGAACCCTTGCGTGAAGAGGCTTTCTTTACGCAAGCGGGTTGGGATAAACGCTTGGGTCAGTTGACAGAATTACATAAGCATAAACTGGCGTATTATTTTGTTATTGTGAAACCAGACTCCGATGATATTTGCGGGGTGATTAATTTCAGTAATTTGGTCAGACACCCCTTCTTTGCCTGCCATGTTGGCTACTCATTGGATGAACGATGCCAGGGGCAGGGGATAATGAGACGAACCCTTGAAGCCACAGTGGAATGGATGTTTGAACAGCAACACTTTCATCGAATAATGGCGGCATATATGCCAAGAAACCAAAAAAGTGCTGCGGTCCTTGGTGCTGCTGGTTTCGAGAAAGAAGGGAAGGCGAAAGATTACTTGCTGATTAATGGCCGCTGGGAAGATCACATCCTAACTGCCCGTACTAATCCGGACTGGATTCCGCCTAGACAATAACTAATTGCTGATAGCAATAACCCCCTCCCACATAAAGGGGAGGAGGGCGAGGGTAGCTACAACCATCATGGTTGGCGCGAAGTTTATTCTACTGTCAGAATGCGCATATTATTGGTCGAGCCAACAATATCCATCTCGTCACCCTGAGTGATAATTACCAAATCTCCTTCGGCCAGATAGCTTTGTTCTTTAAGCACGGCAATAGCATGTTTTGCTGCATCTAGGCCGGCATCGCTGTCACGGTCGAAAAAGACGGGTGTGACGCCACGGTATAAGGCTGAACGATTCAGCGTGCTTTCGTTGCGAGACAGGGCAAATACCGGTAGGCCAGAAGAAATACGCGACATCATCAGTGGTGTACGGCCTGATTCTGTCATCGTGATCATCGCTTTAACGCCTTCCATATGGTTGGCAGCATACATTGTCGACATTGCGATGGTTTCTTCAGCTGAAGCAAAGGTGCGTGCAAGGCGGTGGTTAGAGATGTTAATGCTAGGTTCTTTTTCGGCACCTACGCATACGCTTGCCATCGCCTTGACCGTCTCTTCCGGATACTGGCCAGCTGCGGTTTCTGCAGACAGCATGACCGCATCGGTTCCGTCAAGAACGGCGTTAGCGACGTCCATTACTTCGGCACGTGTTGGCATCGGACTGGTGATCATCGATTCCATCATTTGGGTTGCGGTGATCACCGTACGGTTCAGGCTGCGAGCACGGCGGATCAGCTTCTTCTGAACCCCAACAAGCTCCGGATCACCAATTTCGACGCCAAGATCACCACGAGCGACCATTACCGCGTCGGAAGCCATGATAATGTCATCCATTGCCTCGGTTGTTGCGACTGATTCGGCACGTTCCACTTTAGCGACCAGTTTCGCTTCAAGGCCCGCATCTGTTGCAAGACGGCGAGCATACTTCATGTCTTCGCCGTTTCGCGGGAAAGAGACCGCCAGGTAATCTACCTTCATTGCCGCAGCGGTAATGATATCGGCCTTGTCCTTGTCAGTCAGAGCTTCGGCAGAGAGACCGCCGCCTTTTTTGTTGATCCCCTTATTGTTGGATAGCGGGCCGCCTACCGTCACTTCAGTATGAACTTTGTTACCTTCAACGGTAGTAACTTTAAGTTGCACACGACCATCATCAAGAAGCAGGATGTCGCCAGGAACGACGTCTTTAGGCAGTTCCTTATAATCAAGGCCCACTGCTTTCTGGTCGCCTTCGCCTTTAGGTAAGTCGCTGTCTAAGGTAAATGCGTCACCGATAACCAGCTGGATTTTGTCTTCTTTGAAAGTAGAAACTCGGATTTTAGGGCCTTGTAGGTCACCAAGAATAGCGACATGCTTGCCAAGTTTCGCGGCGATTTCACGTACAGTTTTAGTCCGCTGGATATGATCTTCAGGGCTACCATGAGAGAAGTTCATGCGAACTACGTTGGCGCCTGCAGCGATAATTTTTTCTAGGTTGTTATCGCGATCAGTCGCAGGACCCAAGGTCGTTACGATTTTTGTACGTCTTAGCCTTTCAGACATTGGAAACTCCGTTTTTGATATGTGGAAGACAATGAAAACGATTACCTTCCGATAATCAGGGTCATTGAATGCAAATGAAACTTTACTACACGATAGCGTTTTACGACGCTGTTCTCAATCAACTAAATGTAAGAAAACACCAAGTCAATATGAATAAATTTTCACTGTCATTCAAGCGGTTGAGCTCGGTGTGAGGGCCGCGAAAGAATATCTGTCTAATTGGCCTACCTTGGATACTGTTGTCAGGCGCGGGTTCATGAGTCACAGCCGAACTGTAATAAGTGTAGTGTGTTGCCAGTTGAGTAGGGGGGAACGTTCGTGTGCAGGAAACTGAGTTGCATAAAAAAGCATGAACCGGTTAAGGTTCATGCTCATCTGTTATACGAAAGGTGAATGACTTGCAGCCAGGGGTTACATTATCCCTTCTTTCGAGAAGCGCGAGTCTTTCAAAGACTCTTTTACTCGTTTAAGGTTTTCGCGAAATCCCGCGCCTCGACGCAGTGTAAAGCCAGTAGCAAGGACATCAATCACCGTCATCTGAACAACACGGCTGGCCATCGGCATATAGATGTCAGTATCTTCCGGTACGTCAAGACAGATGGATAGCGAGCATTCACGGTCAAGCGGTGAGTCTTTGGCTGTGATACCAATAACCGTCGCGCCATTTTCTCGTGCCATACGGGCAACTTCCACCAGACTCTTGGTTCGGCCTGTGTGTGAGATCATAACCACAACATCACCATCAGTGCAGTTGATCACACTCATTCGTTGCATAACAATATCATCAAAACAGACGATAGGGATGTTAAACCGGAAAAATTTATTTTGAGCATCATGGGCAACAGATGCCGAGGCTCCCAAGCCGAAGAAAGAAATTTTCTTTGCTTGTGTCAACAAATCAACGGAACGGTTTACCTGCATTGGGTCGAGGCTATTCTTGGCTACATCAAGGCAAGCCATTGTTGATTCAAATATCTTCGACGTATAGGCGTCAGGGCCATCGTCTTCTTCAACGTTACGGTTGACGTAAGGTGTTCCATTTGCAAGGCTCTGCGCTAAGTGCAGTTTAAAATCCGGAAACCCTTTGGTATCAAGGCGACGGCAAAAACGGTTCACTGTAGGTTCACTAACATCTGCCATCTTGGCCAGAGTCGCAATACTGGAATGAATTGCTGTCTGTGGTGATGCGATGATCACTTCAGCAACCTTGCGTTCAGATTTGCTGAAGTTATCTAAGTTCTTTTGAATTTTCTCTAGGGTATTCATGGCGATTACCGCGCTTCGTTACTGAATTTCATTAGAGGCCTTCATGATTACACGAAGCCAATTTGGTGAAACTATACTACTTTTTATGGATCTGCTCCTAGCAAATCCATGAATATAGCTTTTACTTTTTATTATAGTTTGACAGGGATCGAATTTTTCCTTTCAGTTCTGAAAAAATTTTTAAGAGAAATGCCTAATATGCGCGAATTTATCGCGTAATTATGTTGTTTATTTTCATTTGGAAGGAATTAATTTACACATCGAAATAAATACTCGTAGTTATTTTATGTCATTTGTTGCAATTGAATAGGGAGCAATAATGAGAGTAAGCGTATGTGGATGTGGCTGGCTTGGGTTGCCTTTGGCAAAGCAATTAGTTCGAGATGGTTATGAGGTTTACGGCAGTAATAGGGACAAGGATCGTGCGGTGCAGCTAACGAGGGCTGGAATTCGAGGTATCGCCCTGTCGCTCCCGATTGAAATACCGGAAACGAGTAGTGAAGCGGATGGGCAATATTGTGAGTTTTTTAAGACCGATGTTTTAGTCATCAATGTACCGCCCGGGCGAGAGGAAAGTGCAGACATGGCTTTTGTCAAAAAAATCAAATGCCTGTCAACATTAGCCCGAAAACATGGTTGCAAACGGGTGATATTCATTAGCACGACATCAGTCTATGGCAGTGCGACGGGAGAGATCACGGAGTCCACCGTTCCACGCCCTAATACTGCAAGTGGTAGTGCTCACTTGCAGATAGAGCAGTGGTTGCATGAGCAGTGGGGAAGAGATGCTGTTGTACTGCGACTAGCCGGCCTGATAGGCCCTGGTCGACATCCGGTTAAATTCTTATCTGGGAGGCTGGCACTGGCTAACGGGTCTGAGCCTGTGAATCTTGTTCATCTGGATGACTGCATTCAGGTGATTCGACAAATTATTGCGTGTTGGCCTTCTCAGCAAGTATTACACCTTGCAGCGCCGAGCCATCCGACACGGCAGAACTATTACACAGAGATGGCTATCGCAGCAGGCTTGCCGCTTCCTGAGTTTGACAGATCAGTTGTTGCTGGGGGAAAAGTGGTTAATGCCGAGCAGACACTTGGAGTGTTGGGGCTAACAATGATCCACCCCAACCTGATGGCAATGTCTCCTGAGCTGCCATGAGGAAACTTTTGACCTAAATACACTAATTAAGAATGCAGTGACTTGGAACATACTCATTTGGAACAGGCTGAAATTTGGATAAAAAAAAGCGCTGAGAAAAGGCTCAGCGCAACATTCCATTATATGAATAGGAGTTTAAGCAGCAGTGGCAATCAATAATTACCCGCTCAGCAGTGTATAAAACATAAGGTATTGAATACCAACCGAGCCGATAACATCAATCTTACCTAATATGACTATGCCAATTCAGGAAGGTTCAAAAAAGTTGCAAAAAAAGTACGATTTTTACTTGGGCAGAATCTTCTTGTATTTAGGGGGGGATCATATTTGATGAAATAATGATTGGAGTCATGAATGATTAACGTCAAGACAAAGGTTCGTGATTGTACTGTTAGGAACGTTAGTTGAATTTTGAATTTTAAACAAAAAAATCCCGCTGAAATATCAGCGGGTTAAATCCTTAACACAATTAGGAGTTTAGCAGCAGTGGCATTGTTGATTAATGAAGAACTTTTTTAAAGTCTCCATTAATGTGAATGTCATTATTTATGACTGATGTTATAGGGAAAGGTTCAAAAAAAAGAGTATATTTTTTTTCGTTATTTTAAAGTTGTTATAACTCAACAACTAACAAGTGTGATTCCGACTGGCCCAGATGCTTGGTTATAGTTTTTCTTTGCAGAAACAAGAATAAAAAAAGCCCGCTGAAATTCAGCGGGCAAAGGCTCTATTTACACAATTAGGAGTTTAGCAGCAGTGGCATTTCTAGATTAAAGAAAGAAGGCTTGTTTGGCGGCCAGCTAACAAATTAATGTGTCTCTAATCTTAATGTCACTATTTATGACTGATGTTTTTCGTGTTGGTTCCTTTGAAATCAAAATTTATTTCAATTTTTTTCTATGTGTTTGATTTGAATTTTATCTTTTATCGCGAAGAGTAGAATAAAGAAAGCCCATCTCCATTAGGTGACGGGCTCTGAAGAAAGTCTTCTAAGAAAAAGCAGTGGCATAATATATGACCTGCGATCTGCTTTTTTGTTCCCGGCAAATGTCATTTTTTCTGATTATTTTTTCTCTTTTGCCTGCATTATTGTGCAGATATTTTCTTGGTTACGTCTTAGTTGTTGATTTAACTTAACTTTAACATTTTGGTTATCTTCTTTTTTTATTTTGCATCCAACAACAATAAGCGATCAGTGTCACATAGTGGCTGATTGTCACAGTTTTTCTAGGCTAAATGCATGATCTGGGATTATTTGTCGCTTGTTAAAAATATTGATGAGATGTAAAGTTTAAACATGTGTTTAATACAGGTGAATGAAAATGGCGGGGAAAGGAGAAACCAAAGGCCGAATCCTTGATGCAGCAGAGCTGCTGTTTGCTGAACATGGATTCAAAGAAACGTCATTACGGACCATAACCAGTAAGGCCGGAGTGAATCTGGCCTCGGTGAATTACCATTACGGCGACAAAAAAACGTTGGTCAGAGCCGTATTGAGCCGTTATCTGGAAGAGTTCATGCCGGCATTGAAAGCTGAGCTGGAAGTGTTGCTGACAAGGGACGATTTCTCAATGGAAGATGTCTTCCGCTGCGTGAAAGCACCGCTGATTGGCCTGAATGAATATCGTCACAAAGGCGCCACTATATTTATGTCTCTGATCGGTCGTGGTTATACCGATGTCCAGGGACACCTTCGCTGGTTCATTCTTACTCGCCATGAAGATGTACTGCACCTCTTTACGACGGCTGTTTGTCGCGCCAACCCTTCTTTGGATCCCGAAACCTTATTCTGGCGACTGCATTTCACATTAGGAGCATCTGTTTTCACCATGGCTTCGACAACCGCACTGTGTGAAATTGCCGAAAATGATTTCTCTCGCACCGTAACAACTGAATATTTGATTGAACGCTTGGTACCTTATTTGGCTGCCGGTGTTGCCGCACCCATTGAACAATCGCTCTTGCTTGTGCAAGAAGAGCCGACAGGAACACGATAAGTGAAATAAAACCAATAACGATAAATGAGACAAAAGGACCTGAAACATGAGCACGTTAACTAACATGCGAAAACGCTACCTCAGTGATCCCGCATTCAAGATGTTTAAAAAAGTTCTGCCGCCATTATCTGATACCGAACGCGAGGCAATGGAAGCCGGAAGTGTCTGGTGGGATGGTGAGCTGTTCAGCGGTTCACCCAACTGGAATACCTTGCTGGACTACCCGAAGCCGTCGCTAAGCGACGAGGAGCAGGCTTTTATCGATACCAAGCTAAATACGTTGCTGGGTATGCTGGATGATTACCAGATAGTTCAGGAAGATAAGGACTTACCGCCTGAGGTTTGGGAGTATTTGCGTAAAGAAAAGTTCTTCTCATTAATCATTGGTAAAGAATACGGTGGGCTGAATTTCTCTGCTCATGCCAACTCTACGATTGTAACAAGTATCGCGACGCGTAGCCTGAGTGCGGCCGTGTGTGTCATGGTTCCTAACTCGCTTGGTCCGGGAGAGCTGTTGTCACACTATGGTACCCAAGAGCAAAAGGATTACTGGTTGCCTCGCCTTGCCCACGGGGATGATATTCCCTGTTTTGCATTGACGGGCCCGGAAGCGGGTTCTGATGCCGGCGGGATCCCAGATCAAGGCGTTGTCTGTTATGGCGACTATCAGGGCAAGGAAGTGCTCGGCATTCGCATCAGCTGGAACAAGCGCTATATTACCTTGGCACCCGTTGCAACTGTGCTAGGCCTTGCTTTCAAGCTTCAGGATCCTGAAGGGTTGATTGGTGACAAGCAAGATATTGGTATTACCTGCGCGCTGATCCCGGCCGATTATCCTGGGGTTGAGATTGGTGAGCGGCATGATCCGCTAAACCTGGCATTTATGAATGGTCCAACCCGTGGTGAGGATGTCTTTATTCCGATGGATTGGGTGATAGGGGGCCAGGACTATGTCGGGCGTGGCTGGCGTATGCTGGTGGAATGCCTGTCGGCAGGTCGCGGTATTTCCTTGCCGGCGCTGGGAACTGCGGTTGGTCACTTGACGGCAAGAACAACCGGGGCTTATTCCTATGTCCGTAAACAGTTCGGGATGTCGATTGGTAATTTTGAAGGTGTTGCGCAGGCGATGGGACGCATTGGCGGTTATACCTATATGCTGGAAGCATCTCGGACCCTAACCACCACTTCGCTGGATATGAATGAAAAGCCGGGTATTGTGACTGCGATTGCCAAATATCATATGACTGAGATGGCGAGGACAATACTCAACGATGCGATGGATATACACGCCGGTCGTGCTATTCAGCTTGGTCCGATGAACTATTTAGGCCATCATTACTTTGGAATGCCGGTCGCTATTACCGTCGAAGGTGCCAATATCCTGACCCGTAATTTGATGATCTTCGGTCAGGGGGCAACACGATGCCATCCGTACGTATTAAGTGAAATGGAAGCTGCTGCCAACCCTGATGGCGAGCAGGGGGCGAAGGAATTCGATGCACTGCTATCAAAACACATTGGTTTTGCTATCGGCAATGTGGCGAAATCTATGCTCAATGCATTCAGCGGTTCTCGTTTTAACAGAGCGCCGGTGAGCGGTGAAACTGCGGTCTACTACCGCCATTTGTCCCGAATGAGCCGTGCATTGGCTGTTGCTGCTGATTTTGCAATGCTGAGTTTGGGGGGAGAGCTAAAACGACGGGAACTGGTATCGGCACGTCTGGGTGATGTGCTTAGTCATCTCTATTTGGCTTCGGCAACCTTGAAGCGATTTGAAGACGAAGGTCGTCAGCAGGATGATTTGCCAATGGTGCACTACGCATTGCAGCATTGTCTCCATCAGTGTGGTGTGGCTTTTGACGAAGTGTTGAGTAATTTTCCGCGTAAAGGGGTAGGGCGCTTGCTGCGTACTATGTTGTTCCCGCTAGGTATTCGCTATCAGGCACCGAAAGATGACATTACGGTGAAAATCGCCGAGTTGCTGATGACACCGGGGGCACACCGCGAACGCTTAACCCATATGTGCTATGTCGGAGAAAAAGATAGTGACCCCGTCGCGATTATGGAGCGTGCCTTTGTTGCCATGCACGGTGTAAAGGATATTGAGCGTAAACTAGCTAAAGCAACCAAGTCGGGTGAGATCCCGCGCAAGGTTTCATTAACAGAGAAGTTACAAATTGCTTTGAGTGCGGGTATCGTCACAGAACACGATGTCGAAAAAATGCACAATGCTGACCAGCTAAGGCAGAGAGCGATCCAGGTTGATCACTTTGCTGCAGCACAGTTTAAAAAAGGTAGTTTGCAACCGGGAAAGGCTGCCTAAGAGCGAAAGCTCTCTAACGAACGATAAACCTGGTGTCTCCCATGTGCCACGCATTAGCGTGGCACTTTTTTATCTGCAATTTGGCAAATCGCCATGATTGGTTCTATACATACTGACTTTCTTTTCCCATCTTTCTGTTCGTAATCGATAGTAGATAGTGGTGTAAAAATCGGCAATTTAAGTCGAAAAGTGGTGATCAACACCTCCAACCACTACCCTTTTTAGCGTTTACACTCATAAATTTAATGCGAATTTGTCATTAACCTTTTATCCTACAGTCAACTATGTAAGGGAAGTTGAAAATGATCATCAAACCTAAAATTCGTGGATTTATTTGTACAACGACTCACCCAGTGGGTT
>Ga0209379_10001578_pt1 | contig 14737 bp, 16 predicted proteins | sample tdDd001_FD_187124 | JGI IMG/M metagenome (GOLD analysis project Ga0209379, IMG submission 187124) | Marine sediment microbial communities from the Atlantic coast under amendment with organic carbon and nitrate - tdDd00.1 (SPAdes)... | ecosystem: Environmental > Aquatic > Marine > Coastal >...
CCTAATTACAAAAACTATATTGTATGGAGGTAACGCAGCTTTATTCTAAACTATGTTGTGGAAACCAGTCGGTTATATAAACCTCTTATTTTTCACAAATTCCATCCTTTCCTTAATAACAAGGAGAGAGACCGCACCTCACTTTACCATAAATCAATGATATTAATGATTATGATCTATGGTACTCAGTTAATTCATTAACTGAGTACCATAGATCTATTAAAGTTTATAATTTCTTAAAGTATAAAAAAACCCGGAAAAAATCCGGGTTTTAATTTCAACTACTTCATTTTTGAAAAGTCCATATGCTTGTCACACTCTTTTTTAGTATCTTCTTTGATCTTAGTCATCTTATCATTAATCTTTCTGATGTTATCAAAGTGCTTGTCTATCTTTGATTTGTTTCCTGGACCATCAATTAACAATGCATCAACAGCAAATACCTCTTTTAATTTGTCTGCCTCTAACATCTTCATCTCATACCAACCCTTGTTGATAATATCTTTTACTATCTGAATATTTTTTTCTTCTAAACCAATTTCCTTGTGCATTCCTGGAGTTTCCACTGCTGTATAAGCATCGTTATAAAGAGCAAAGAAGTCTTCCCCTTCTCCTCTGTCTCCACGGGCTGCAAAAGATAAACTTGATAAAACTACTAACATTAAAATTAATAAAGTCTTTTTCATACATCTCCTCCTTATGTTTGGTTAAGAAGCTATACATTATAAAAAACTCTTTCCTTCTATTGAACGTTAGTTTTTTTAAAAGTTTTCATTATTTCTTTTTGAATTTTTTCAAATAATCCTTAAAAGATGCCTTTGCTTTATTAGCTTTATTCATCTCCTTCATTTCCTTCTGATCCTTGTGATAGTTAGACCAGTTTGGATCTTTCTTCATATTCTTTTTGACACTATTCATATATTTATATGTATTTTTTGCTGTCTTAAATTTATAAACTATTCCGTTTTTTACATCTTTTATTGTTGTGCCTATTCCTGTAAATATCCTTGTAACTCTGCCTGTCATCTGCTTTGACCTGGTATACTTATACACTTCCTTACAGTTTGGGCATCTGTACTTAGCAGGTTTATCAGATATCTTCATCTTTTTTCTGCACTTGGGGCACTTTAGTACTATCTTTTTCATTGTAGATCCTCCTGTTTAAAGAATATCTTCTAACTCCCACATTAGCTGCTCTCTCATCTCTTCAAATCCCTCTATGTTTTCAAGCTTTATATTCTTTCCTAGCAGCTTTACTTCTATATCTCCGATCTTAAGATCTAATATTCTTTTTTCCAGTTTCTTAGAGTGGATAAGTGCTCTTTTTACCACTTCACCGTCCATCTCTAGAAGCAGCATACCTCTTCTGAAGCCTACCATCTTTACTCCTGATATCTTTTCCATTACAGCTCTGTCCTCTGTTCTTTCTTTTCTCGACTCTGCGTTAGCTCTCTTACTTTCTGCTCTTCTTGCTGTCATTTTTCTCTCTTCAAACATCTTTGATTTTTTAACACCTTTGTCTTTATTCCAGTTTGTTCCCTTTGCTTTACTTTTATTTACACCTTTAGTCATATTTCCTCCTATAATCAGCTTACTAAAAGTATATTATACTTTAAAAGTCAATTTTCTTCAATCAAAGTTTATACTCATTCCCATTAATGTAAGTTTTATTATACATATCCTGTATATCCTGTATAATACTTTAATATTATTTAAATTAAAGGAGTTTTTTTATGAATCAGCGTCTTGGAAATGATCCTGTGGGAAAGTTGCTAATAGAATTTTCTATTCCTGCTATCATAGGATCTCTCATCGTTATGTTATACACAGTGGTAGACCGTATATTTATTGGCCAGAAACTGGGCTCTCTGGCTCTTGCGGGGGTTACCCTTACCTTTCCCTTCTCTCAGATTGCTATTTCCTTAGGGGGGCTTATAGGAGTGGGAGGAAGCACCCTGGTGGCTATAAAACTAGGGGAAAGAAAGGTCCGTGACTGTGAAAACATCGCCGGAAATCAGATTACCCTGTTTCTTCTGGCATGTACATTTATTACCATTGTTCAAGAGATCTTTTTAGTGGATATCCTTACTCTAATGGGAGCAGAAGGGGAGACTCTTACCTATGCTGTGAGTTATGGTAGAATTTTTATTCCTGTTATATTTTTTCAGTGCTTTACCTATGGGCTCAATGGAGTTGTGAGAGCTACCGGTTTTCCAAAGTATGCTATGACAACATCTGCCATCGGAGCTCTTCTCAATATCATCCTGGACTATATCTTTCTCTACCCCCTTGATATGGGAGTTTTTGGAGCCGGACTTGCTACCTTTATATCCTCTGGAATTGCTGCTGTCTTCAATCTGAGGTTTTTTCTAAAGGATAAGTACCCTCTCACTATCAGACTTCCTCACCTGAGACTCAGGAAAAATATAGTTTATACCATCATTAAGTTAGGAGCATCCGCCGGTCTTATAACCTTTTCAAATGCTGTAGTTATGAGCATGTATAACTCCCAGCTGAGTAAGTTGGCAGGTCCAAATGCCATTGCTGCCTATGGTATCTTTATGACCGTTCACTCCCTTATAATAATGGTAATAATGGGAATGGCCCAGGGGGGAATGCAGCCTATCATCGGTTACAACCTGGGAGCAAAAAACTACTCAAGAGTGAGAGAAGTTATCAGACTTACCCTTATCTGTGGTGGTTTTATGGCTCTTGCCATGATGCTGGTTGTACAGTTTTTTCCTATCTATATACTGAAAAGCTTTGTGGATGACCCGGCTACGGTTCATATAGGAATTACAGCCCTCAGACTGGGGTTCTCTGTAGTTCCCCTTATGATTATATCTATTATTATTTCAGGGGTTTACCAGGCTTTAGGTGAGGCCAAATTAGCCTTTATATTCAACTTTATGAGAAAGATTATCATTATCATACCCTCTGTTATTATCCTGCCAAAGCTCTTTGGAATAAACGGGATTTGGATTAGCAGACCCTTTTCAGATACCATCGCCTGCGTTATTATGTTGTATTACTTTAGAAAAACAATGGCCGATTTAAAGAACAGATAGAGGAGTTTTCTCCTCTTTTTTATTTGCCATTCCTCTTCTGCACATATATAATAATAAAAAGAAACTACATAACATATCAGGAGGAAGATAGCATGACTATAGATCTTCATAATATGAATAGAGATGAAGCAATTCGTTTTTTTATACAAAAATATAACGAAGCCTTTAAAGACGGGTATAGAGATGAAATAGTAGTTATCCACGGTTACGGATCCAGTGGCAAGGGAGGTATCATAAAAAAAACCTTTAAGGAGTTTTTAGATGCCCACAAAACGTCTGTGAGTTACCGAGTAGACGTCAATCCCGGAGCCACCCTTGTTACTCCCTACGCCAGAATCAATGATCTTCAGGACCTGATGTCCTCAGAAATATTGGAGTTTTGTTCTGCAACCCCTAAAACTCTTGATAAGATCAAGGGGAACTTTTTTAAAAAATACAGAAATACCGAGATAAATACCTGTGTTAAAAGACTTGTAAGACAAGGGCTTCTTACTGTTACCCTTAAAAAAAATGGTGAAGTCTATAAAACAAAAGGAGAATAGATATGCTTATAATACTGTCCCCAAGTAAAACTATGGATATGAATGATTCCACTCACACTAACAATGTCCATTATAATGAGAAAACCAGCCTTTTGATTAAAAAGTTAAAAACTTTTTCTCCTGAAGACCTGTCTAACCTTATGAAGATTAAAGGAAAAACTCTTAATTCCGTTGTGGATATCTATAAAAACTTTGATTCTGCTCCATATAAGAAATCCATCGAAGCTTATAGCGGCTTTGTTTTTAAAGAGATAAAGGTTGAAGACTATTCTGAAAAGGAGAGGAAATATCTGGATAATCACTTCCTTATCCTCTCAGCGCTCTATGGAGCTCTGACTCCGGACAGCTATATAAAGGAGTACAGGCTGGATATGACAATAAAAGTTTTTTCCAATGAAAATCCCTACCAATACTGGAAGGTTGAGGTAAATAACTCCCTTACAGATCTTATGAAAAGCAAGGAGGAGAACCTGCTAATAAACCTGGCCTCCAATGAATTTTCAAAGATAATCGACAGAAAAACTTTCCCCTATGATATTATAGATATTGATTTCAAAGAGGAAAAAGACGGTAAGTTTAAGTCGGTAAGTACCTATGCTAAAAAAGCAAGGGGACTTATGAGTAACTTTATTATAGTAAATCAGATAAAAAAATCTGATAATCTAAAAAACTTTAATGATGAGGGGTATCTCTACAACAATGAGCTCTCATCTGAAAAAAAATATGTATTTACAAGATTAGGAAGGTGAAAAAATGTTTAAAAGAGAAGTAGGTAAGGGGGGATTACTCCTTATGGCATCCCTTAGAATTAGAGAGGATGTTTTTTTAGATGAGCAGGGGATAGATAGATCTTTGCTTTCAGATAGTTTTGACAAGGAGGCACACCACTGTATTATCTATGACTTTGGTATCCCTGTGGGATCTGCAAGACTTTATGAGGATGACCAGGGCTTTCATATAGGAAGAGTGGCTGTGAACAAAGATTACAGAGGCAAGGGACTGGGAAAGGACCTTATGGAGGGTCTTATATCAAAAGCCTGGGAAATCGGTGCTGAAAAGGTCTCTGTCCATGCCCAGGAGCAGGTGATTCCCTTCTATGAAAAGCTAGGCTTCATAGGAAAGGGAGATGTATTCATTGAAGCAGACATCCCTCACCTGGAGATGGAGGTATTTAAGAAATAATGAAAAAAATATTAGTTTTATTTTTGTTTATGTACACATTGTCCTTTTCAATTACAGACTTTGAAAACCTCAGATGGAATGATAAGGTTTTCGATATAATGCTGGCTTATCCAGGGGTTCATAAGGAGGAATCTTTTTATAACGGTATAGAAATATATGTGTTAGATAACCCTGAGAATATGGTTGCTTCCTACAAGTTTTTTCTTATCGATGGAAGTTTGTATAAAGTCCAAGTTAATTTTGATCCTGAACAGGTAGATACAACAAGCAAGATAAGAGATATCTACAATAATATAACGGACAAATTTGGCAACCCTATCGATAAAAATCCAATTTCAGAAACTCTTATTAGTACAAAGGTAACCGGAAATTCTCAGACGTTTAAAGCTGACAGAGAAACACTGGTTTTCTTCAAAGGAATAGATACTCTTGATTTAGATGGAAACATGATAAATAGCGAACTACTTCTAGAATACAGAAATATGGCTAGAGTCAACGTTTACCCTTAGAGAAGTACCTCTAAAACTTTTATAAAAAACACAATGAAATAAAGAAAAAAAGTCCTGCTGTGAGCAGGACTTTTTTTTATGTAATCTTCTTTAATTTCATTTTATTATTGATATTATACATAACCAGACTAGTAAATACAAGGGCCATCCCTATTAATATTACAGGTGTCGGACTTTCTTCAGGTAGAATTGTCCAGGTAAACACCGCTCCCAGTACCGGTATGAGAAACTTCCACATATTTAATTCAGATACCTTCATTCCCTCTATCTGAATGGCTATAAACCACATGGAAAAAGCAATCGCTGAAACCAGAGCAAGCCATATGAGACTCATATAAAATTCCATAGGAAGGTTAAGAGAATAGCTTCCTTCAAATACTCTTCCCACAAGAAGAAGGATCAGTCCTCCCCACAGCATCTGATTAGAGGTAAGGAATCTTCCATCTATTCCTCCCTTCATCTCAGCTACCTTTATATTTGCAAAACTTGTCAGAGTGGAGTTTGTAAGCATAAGAAGAATACCAAAGATCTCTCTTCTTCCCACTGGAGTCACTGGTTTGCTGTTTGTCATAATAACCACAATCCCCAGCATTCCCACGAGAATACTTATAAACTTACCCCTGTCCATCTTATCATCTTCCATAAGAAAGTGTGTCATAGTGGCTGTGATAAGGGGACCTGTTCCTACTATAATAGAAGCTGTCGCTCCTGCCACATACTTCATAGCTGTATAGTATAGAGCATATCCTATAGCTGTATTCAAAAGCACTACATAGGTTATTAGTTTTCTATGGTGAGCCAGTAGCTGCAGAGTATTTCTTCTCCAGCAAAATGGTATCAGTATCAGACCAGCCAGAGTAAACCTCAGACCGGCAAATGTAAGGGGTGCCGGAAGATATCTAAACCCTATCTTAACCCCTGCAAAAGCTGTAGACCATAAAAAACATGCTAATATTCCCATTATAATTCCGTGATTTTTTTTCAGCTTCATCTTTAAATTACTCCTTATATTACCTTACATAACTTATCCTTTTGAATCATTTTTTCAAACTCATCCAATATCCTTATCTCGTAAGTATATCCCCAGAAGTTAAAGGATTTAACCTGATCAGTAAAACTCTCTTTTAAGTATTCTTCTTTTCTCAGTATAAGCAAGAGGATCACCAGAGCTTTTCACTTCTTCAATATTTTCATTATCCTTCTCCTTTTAAAAACTAAAACATATCATTTTTTTACAAAAAAACAAAAAAAAAGAACCTAAAGGTTCGGTTTTTAAATAATGGCGGGAGTGACGAGATTCGAACTCGCGACATCTTGCGTGACAGGCAAGCACTCTAACCAACTGAGCTACACCCCCATTATTATGGTGGTCACAACTGGACTTGAACCAGTGACCCCCTGCTTGTAAGGCAGGTGCTCTCCCAACTGAGCTATGCGACCATATTATTAAGTTTCCATTATTGCACCACCAAACTTTAAATGGTGCCCAAACGCGGATTTGAACCACGGACACGGGGATTTTCAGTCCCCTGCTCTACCGACTGAGCTATTTGGGCATCATGGCGGAGGATGAGAGACTCGAACTCTCATGGCTTTAACACCGCCGGTTTTCAAGACCGGTGCCTTACCAATTAGACTAATCCTCCACAATATACTGCAAGTTTTTTTGGTACCCCGTAGGAGAATTGAACTCCTGTCTACAGAGTGAAAATCTGGTATCCTAACCACTGGACGAACGGGGCAAAAAAATGGTGGATCTAGTTGGATTTGAACCAACGACCACTCGGTTATGAGCCGAGTGCTCTGACCACCTGAGCTATAGATCCATATTTTTGCAGTTATTAAGTTGTAAATGGCGAGCCTGAAGGGATTCGAACCCCTGACCCACGCCTTAGAAGGGCGTTGCTCTATCCAGCTGAGCTACAGGCTCATTCATAATTGAATGTATATATGGTGCGTCACACAGGGGTTGAACCTGTGACAACTCGATTAAAAGTCGAGTGCTCTACCAACTGAGCTAGTGACGCATATTTGGAGCGGGAAACGAGGGTCGAACTCGCGACATTCAGCTTGGAAGGCTGACGCTCTACCAACTGAGCTATTCCCGCATAATTTAAGTGTTTTGGTGGCGGGGACAGGACTTGAACCTGTGACCTTCGGGTTATGAGCCCGACGAGCTGCCAACTGCTCTACCCCGCGACACTTATTTGGTTATTAAATTTAAAAGTGAAATGGTGCCTAGGGCCGGAATCGAACCGGCACGGTATCAGATACCGAGGGATTTTAAGTCCCTTGCGTCTACCTATTCCGCCACCCAGGCAGAAATCATCTTTTGTCGCTTCAGAAGCTTTTTCTGTCCCCCTGAAGACAAGAATAATAATATCATAGATACTAATACCCGTCAACACTTTTTTTTAATCTTTCCAACAAATTTTTCGAAACTCACAGACATTACAGTGATTAACCCTTGTTTTTTCTACTTTTGCAAAGGAAAAGCTCTCGATTTCTTTCATTATTTTTTTTATTTTTTTTCTATTCTCATCATGTTTTTTTTCATCATATTTTATGGTTATCTGCTCTTTTGGGTACTCAGTCTGGTAATAAATCATCTCTAAACTTCTGATTTTTCTGGCATTTTCTAAAATTAAATTGTAATTTTCCCATAATAAAAATAAATATATCCTCGTCTGTAAGGCTTCTTCCATTATTTTTTCATCTAATTTTTTCTTGTTTGTTTTAAAATCTATAATTTGTATCTTATTTTGCGGCTTTACCAATATAAGGTCGTATCTTCCCAGAAGTCTGACTCCTTCCTTATTATACCTTATGTCAAACTCCGGGAAGTATTTCCACCCATCCTTCAAAGGATAGGTTTCCTTTAGGCGGCTTAGATCTTCCACAAGACTCTCTTCTGTCCCCTCTGACTTTTCCTGGGATATTCTCCTATAGTATCTCTCTGCCAAAAGGTGGAATTCATTTCCCCTGGCAAAACTTTCTCTGGTAGCTTCATCCTCAGACCAGTAGAGCCCCTGAAAATATCTTAATTTAAATTTATAGGGGCAGGCTTCAAAGACCGATAGAGAACTCTGGGTATAGAGAAAATTAACTTCCTTTCTTATGTCCTTCATATATCTTCCTTTCTGAGTCTACAAAATCTCTGACTCTTCTAAAATAATAGTTGTCATTACTCTCATTACAGCTAAGTATAAGGTACTCTTTAGCTCTTGTTATTCCCACATAGAGCAGCCTCGTGCACTCTCCTACTCTTTCACTTTTTCTCTTTATAGATATATTCTCATACTCCTTGGTTACAAATTCTTTTCTGAATTCCCCCTCCATATAGTCTCTCGGATACTCATATTCCTTTTTCAGATAATTTTGTCTTCCGTAGTCGTTATCTGAAAGATAGGCAGGAAATGAATTGGAGTTCATATTGAAAAGCCATACCATATCCCACTCCATCCCCTTACTCTTGTGATATGTTGTAAGAGTGATATTATACTTTTCCTCTGCCTTCTCCTCTGTTTCCTCCTCTACACTTTTAGCTAAATAGGTAAATTCACTGGCTCTTGTCTTTTTCAGCTCCCCTGCAAGATCATACAGACTCCACTTGGGGTTTAATTTAAATACTCTCTTTAAGTCACCACATATCTTTTCAATAAGAAGCTGCTGCTCTGCATTAAAGTTTAGAACCTCACCTGAAAACATTAGTAACCTCTCCAGAGAATTTTGTGGAAACTCCAGAAGAACCTTGATCTTCTTTATATTTTTCTGAAAACTCTCCCACAACTGGCTCTCCTCTATGTCCTTGGGAACCTGCAACTCTTCCCATGAGAAAAAAAGTTTTTCCATGGATATTCCGTCTATATAGCTAAAGAACTTTCTGTCCCTTTCAACTTCTATATCCATGAGATGTGTGAGAAGACTGAGTAGTTTTCTTCCGTCATAGGGTCTTGACAGAAATAACAGCATATCCCCTAACAGGTCAAGAGTTTCAACTAGTCTTTCAGATATATCTGCCAGTATCTGAAACTTCAGTCCCTTCTTCTTAAAGAGCCTTGCTGCATTTTCTATCTGATAGTTCTTAGGAAATAGTATCGCCACTTTTTTATGGGGATACCTCTGATGAAAGGCTTCTATAAAAGCTCCCATCTTCTGCATCTCCTTATACTCTGATTCCTCTGAAATAGCCTTTATCCCATATACATCCACCAGTGGATTTTCAGGATACTCTCCCTTGGGTACAGGGGTGATCTTTTGATCTGTAAGGGCTGTTCTGGCAGCTTTCAGAGGATGATTTTTCCTTGTATCTTCCACAAAGAAGTTTGCAAGATCACATATCTCCTGGCTGCTTCTCCCGGCTGTAAACATAGGAGCTGAGGGGTGAGCCTTCAGATAGTCTGAAAACAGCTTTGGACTTGAGTTTGTAAAGGTTGCCAGTATACTCTGGTTGAGATCTCCAACCCTTACAAAGTTTCCGTTGGTAATAAGTTTTAGTATTCTGTTTTGAATCCTGTTGCTGTCCTGCGCTTCATCTTCCAGTATAAACCTATACTTTTTTCTATACTTTTCTCCCACTTCAGGGTGCTCTCTCAGGAGCTTATACGCAAGAAAAAGAAGGTCGTCATAATCCAGATACCCATCTTTTTTACAGAGTTTGTCATACCTTCCATAAAGGCCTGCTCCTACCCTCAGAATACTTTCCCTTCTGTATTTCTTAGTTATGGAGATCAGCCTCTCTGGAGTGATATCATTGTTTTTACACTTGGATACCAGCTTTAGAGACATCTGAACCAGTTCATCACTCCACCTTTTATAGTTTCTTTCATTTTTTTCATTCATCTCCAGAAAAAACTCAAAATCCCCCTGCTTTTCCTTCCTGTATTCATTTACAGCCAGAGACATGAGATAATACATATTGGGCTGGGTGAGGTTGCTGTAACCACTTACCAGTCCGGTTTTATCCTGGTTTTCTCTTAATATTTCACTGGTCAGTTTATGGATGGTTATTACTCTTATTCTTTTTAAGAGCTTTTCGCTATCTTTCCCCAACACCTCTCTTATTCTTTCTTTAAAGTTTATTACCGATGAGTTCATATATGTAAGGATGAGTATCTCCTCACCCTCCTGAAGCTCCTCTTTTGCCAGTTTAGCCACCATATGACTGAGGATGAATGTTTTTCCTGCTCCTGGTACTGCTGGTATTCCCAGACGCCCCTCTCTGTATTTCATTATTTTTTTCTGATCTTCCCGAAATTTTATTTCCATCTTCTTCCCTCGCTATCTGATATCTCAAATTATAATTTTTTAACTTAAAGTTGCAAAGGAAGAATATAAATATATCACTCTATTTAGTATTTCTTCCGGTTTCAGTTATACCTCTGTCTCATTTTTTAAAAAAATACAACAAAATAATGTTCCCCTATCATATTCTTTACTTCTTCACTCGAAAATGTTATTGTATTACTCTCTAATAAAGGAAATCTAACTACAATGCGTATTAAACTCTTATGTGGTTTTCTTTATATTACACTATATATACCTTTATTTTCAGAAAAAAATCAGATTAAACATTTTCACATACCGGAAATTTAAGGTATAAATATAGTGATACATTACCATAATATTTATATATTTCAGGAGGTTTTTTAATGAAGAAATTACTAGTTATTCTGTCACTACTTATTATGTCAGTTTTTGCATCTGCAAACCACCATAAACCATTTGTTATAGGTATGGAACTTGAGTATCCTCCATTTGAAACTATCGATCAGGATGGAAAACCCATGGGAGCCAGTGTTGAGATCGCAAAAGCTCTTGGTGAAAAACTTGGAAGAGAAGTAAAGATTGAAAATATGTCATATCCCGGTCTTATTCCTGCTCTTGTTTCCGGAAAGATCGATGCTGTTATATCTTCTATGACCATCAATGAAACCAGAGCTAAAAAAGTGGATTTTTCCGTTCCATATACTACTTCACAGCTGGTTATGCTTGTGAATAATAAGTCGGATGTGAGTTCACCAGATGATCTGAATAATAAAAATGTCAGTGTTGCAATAAAAGCAGGAACTGTGGCTGCACTATGGTTAGACGCCAATGCTCCAAAAGCTACTATCAGAACCTTTGATAAGGAAAGTCAGGCTGTACTTGATGTAGCTCAGGGAAAATCAGATGTATTTATCTATGATCCCCTTGCTGTTGTGAGACACCATCAAAAATATTCAAATACTACGAGAACTGTTATGACTCCTCTTCCCAATGTAAGTGGATGGGGAATTGCCATAAGAAAGGGACAGCCTGAATTATTAAGTTCTATCGATGAATTTGTTGTGAATTCTAAAACAGATGGTACCTTTGATAAAATAAGAAATGAATTTCTTAAAGAGAAAGCTGATGCTTTTGAAAAGGAAACCGGAATGAAATTTTTCTTCTAAGGAGTATACATATGAGTTTGGAAAATCTAAAAGAGGACAGTATTATAAACAAACTTTTTGTTAAAAGAAGTCTGCTCTCTAATCTATTAAACGGTGCTATTACAGTTATTTTATTTTATCTTATAATAAAATATACAGCCAGTAAATTTACCCATTATATTGTAGACTGGAAGGGAGTTCTCCAGTATATGCCGAGAATTCTTCAGGGGTTCAAAGCTACCCTTCTTCTCAGCTTCTTCTCCCTGTTCCTTAGTATAGCTATTGGAGGAATATTGTACCTGGGTAAAAGCAGTAAGATATTGTTTATTCGTTTTTTTGCCACAGCCTACTCGGAACTGGTAATAGGTACACCTCTTCTGGTTCAGGTTATTGTTATATATTACTTTGTAGGAACAGCTTTTAATATCGATAACAGATATGTGATGGGGCTTCTCATCCTCTCTGTATTTTCCGGAGCCTTTGTTTCGGAGATCTTTAAAGCTGGTATCGACAGTATCGATAAAACTCAGTGGGAGGCTGCTACAAGTCTTGGGTTTAATAAGTTTCAGAAGTATTATTATATAATAATGCCTCAGGTTATAAGAAGGATCCTTCCGCCACTTGCCGGACAGCTTGCTCTTCTGGTAAAGAGTTCTTCTCTTTTATCTATAATTGCAGTTACAGAGATTACCAAGGTTATGCAGGAGATAGATTCCAGAACCTTTGCCACTGCAGAATCATATCTGATACTGGCTTTTGGATACCTGCTACTTACATACCCAATATCACATTTTTCAAAATTTTTAGAAAGGAAACTGGCTTATGGAAATTAACATTAAAAACCTTACCAAAAAATTTGGTGAGCAGGTGGTACTTAAAAATTTAAGCCTTGAGCTTTCAGATATCCACTCTCTGGCTATAATCGGCCCTTCTGGAGGAGGTAAGTCTACTCTTCTCAGAATCCTTGCAGGACTTGAAATTCCTCAAGAGGGAGAGATAACCATAAACTCGGAGAAGATGAACTTTGATTTTAAGAGTCTTCAGTCCTACCGAAAAGGCATAGGAGTGGTATTTCAGGCATTTAACCTGTTCCCACACCTTACGGCACTAAAAAATATCACCCTTCCTCTGGAAAAGGTTCATGGACTTTCTTCAGCGGATGCTAAAAAGAGAGCTGCCGACCTGCTAGAGAGGTTTCAGCTGGGAGACCACGGTCACAAAAGACCCCACCAGCTTTCTGGTGGTCAGCAGCAAAGAGTTGCCATAGTAAGAGCCATCGCTCTTCAGGCTAAGTTTATGCTCTTTGACGAGCCTACCAGTGCTCTTGACCCCATCCTCACCTCTGAGGTACTAGACTCCATTACAGAGATCAAGCAGGAGAAAAAGGACCTTATCATAGTTACCCATGAGATGGGGTTTGCCAGAAATGTAGCAGATCACCTTATCTTTGTGGATAATGGTATTATCGTTGAACAGGGACATCCAAAGGATCTCTTTGAAAACCCCCAGACCCCTGAGCTAAAAGAATTTTTAGGTAAAACATTAAAGTATTAAATAATAAAAGGAGTAAAACCTTATTAGGTTTTACTCCTTTTAACTTACTTACAACACGATCCTTCTTTATTCCCCTTGGCTTTTTCTATCTCGGCATCCAGGTTAAAATCACAACACGAACTTTTTTCCTTCTTCTCCTCCTTGGCATTGACCTTCGATATCTCATCCTCTAAGTTAAAACCGCAGCAACCTGTTCCCTTTTTCTTCTCTTCTTTTTGAAAAAACTTCTTTAATAACCCCATCACTTTTCCTCCTCTTTTTTATAATATCTCACCTTAAGTAATACCGTGACCTACTAGACGATTACATTAAACAAGTATCCTACACTGATAATTCCCACAGCTACCACACTTACAAACACACCTATTAGTTTAGGTTTTATAACCTTTTTCAGAAGAAGCATCTCCGGAAGTGACAGAGCCACTGCTGCCATCATAAATGACATTGTAGTCCCCACTCCTACCCCTTTTGCAATAAGAGCTTCAGCTACTGGTATTATTCCTGCAGCAGATGTATAGAGAGGTATTCCTAGAAGAGTTGCCATAGGTACCGCCAGTATATTGCCCTTACCTCCATATGTGGTAAGAAGGTCTGTAGGTGCCCAGCCATGTATAGCTGCTCCTATTCCTGTTCCTATAATTATATATGGAAGTAATTTTTTTACGATATCTTTAGATTCATTCCAGGCGTAACTGAGCCTTTCCCTTCCTCTGTATACCTTTTCCTTCTTTCCTTCAATATGCATCTTGAAAACATAGTCCTCTATATACCTTTCCATCTTTAACCTGCCTATGAGAAGTCCTCCCAACACTCCTATGACTACTCCAGAGAGAGCATAGATTACCGCTATCTTCCATCCAAATATCGTCATTAAGATTATAAAAGCTGCTTCATTAACTATAGGAGAAGTAATAAGAAATGAAAATACTACCCCTGTTGGTATCCCTACCTCTATGAATCCTATAAAGATCGGTACACTAGAACATGAACAAAAGGGTGTTATTACCCCCAGCATGGAGGCCATAAGATTTGATTTTGGCCCCTCGTGATTTTCAATAAACTTCTTTATTTTTTCAGTGGAAATAAAGGTCCTTACAATGGAGATGATATATATCCCCACTCCCAGTAAAATAATTATCATACTGGCTGCATGGAAGAAATACCAGACTATCTCTCCGACTTTACTTTCCAAAGATAAACCAAAAATGTTTTCCACCAGCTTTACCCATAAGACATCCAAATACTTAAACATAATTTTTAACTCCTTTTTTAATTTTTTTATCTACACCTATATAGAGTCTCTTTTATAAAAATGGTTGCAGTTTTTTTAATTTTTTTTAAAACTTGAATTGTATAATTAATTGCAACAAAAAAAGACCCATAGATATTTCCTTGGTAAAATGTAAGTACGACCAAACATTAAAAGGAGTATCTATGAGTCATACACATTTTACCATTGATGAAAGAGA
>Ga0209379_10001583_pt1 | contig 14713 bp, 16 predicted proteins | sample tdDd001_FD_187124 | JGI IMG/M metagenome (GOLD analysis project Ga0209379, IMG submission 187124) | Marine sediment microbial communities from the Atlantic coast under amendment with organic carbon and nitrate - tdDd00.1 (SPAdes)... | ecosystem: Environmental > Aquatic > Marine > Coastal >...
AGAAAATGGCGATATTATCGTTCCTGAAGCTTTAAGACCATTCATGAGAGGTCAAGAAATAATCACTAAATATACAAAATAAAAGAGTATTAAAAGTGCACGTAAAAAATAAGCAAATAGCAGAATCAAAAGCTAGACTGTTCGAGAAAATCGGACAGTCTGGTGTTTTATCTGCATCAACCCTTAAGGCCTTGGCAAGTGTTGATAGAGAGAACTATGTTGATGAAAAACTAGTGCCACAAGCTTATGATGACTCAGCATTGCCAATTCCAGCAGGACAGACTATTTCTCAAGTTTTAGTAGTTGGAATTATGATTGAGGCATTAAATCTTTCATGGGAAGATAAGCTGCTTGAAATTGGTACAGGTTCTGGCTACCAAACAGCAGTATTAGCTAAGCTAAATAGACGAGTTTTTTCTGTAGAACGCTTTTTAGAGTTAGTTCAAGAAGCTGAAAAAAACTTATCTGAAGAGCCTAATAATAATTATACTATTATTCATGCTGATGGATATGAGGGTTTTGCTAGCCAAGCGCCATTTGATAAAATTATAATTAGCGCCGCATCAGAAAATATTCCAGATAAACTTTTGCAACAAATGAAAGTTGGTGGTATAATGGTCTTGCCTTTAGGAAAAGATGGGCAAACACAAGAGTTATTAAAAATCATTAAAACAGAAGATTCATACACTACCCATTCATTAGGGTTTGTAAAATTCGTACCTATGTTAAAAGGTACGGTTTAATTTAAAAGGAGAGTACTCATGAGTTCAAAAGCACTGTATGAAAAGGTTTCATCATTTGCTACAAATAAAAATGCAGGTTGGTATTTATTTGCCATTGCTTTTGCAGAATCAACATTTTTCCCAATTCCACCAGATGTATTATTAATTCCACTTTGTATTTTATTACCAACTAAGGCTTTTAGATTTGCTTTAATGGCAACCTTAGGTTCAGCATTAGGCGGTATAGTTGGTTATGGAATAGGTGCAGGGTTCCAAGATACTATTGGTATGGGTATTATTAACTTCTACTCATTACAAGATTATTATGCAAAAATTCAAGACTGGTACCAAAATTATGATGTATTAATTGTTGGTGTAGCTGGTTTTTCACCAATACCATATAAAATATTTACCATTACATCAGGTATGTTTGATATTAACTTTGCAGGTTTTGTGGTTATGTCAATCATTTCTAGAGGTGCAAGATTCTATCTAATTTCATGGATTCTATGGAGAGGTGGCCCAGAGCTTAAAGTTTGGGTTGAAAGAAACCTATACCCTCTAACAATGTTAGCAGGTGTTGGTATTATTTTAGCAGTGGTTGCTTGGCAATTGCTATCAGTAACAAACTAAAAAGCATTTAAGGAAAAAATTATGTTTAATCAAAAAGGTTTATACGCATTATTAACTGTAACTTTGTTATCATCTTGCTCTGTAACGCAGCCTAAAGCACCATTGGTAAATGGTTTAGATGCGGCAAAAAAGCAAGAGAGAACAGTGCATAAAAAAGCTTTAGCACCTAAATATAAAACTGTAAGAAAAACGGTAGAGACTAACCATAAGGTTTATCATACTGTAAAATCAGGAGACCGTATTTGGGCTTTAGGTCGTCAATATAAAGTTGATCCAAGAACAATTATTAAACAAAATAAATTAAGAAACCCAAATGTTTTACAAAAGGGACAAAAGCTTTATATAAAAACAGAAACAAAAAGAAAAGTTATAATACAAAAGCAATTAGTTAAAACTCATCAAACAGTTCCTGTGCAAAACAAACCTTATTCTTTAACTCGAAATCCTAAGCTGTATAATCAAAATACACCAGAGTTTAGAAAGCAAGTATCTATTCCTAGACAAGATGTCTCAAAACCTAATAAAGATAAAAACTTAGACTTTGGTTATCATAAGGTTAAAAGAGGTGAAAATTTATTTAGAATTGGAAGAAAGTACGGAGTATCTGTATTTGACTTGATGGCTTATAATGATTTAGGCTCTCCTCAAGATTTAAGAGCAGGCTTTAAGTTAAAAATTCCTGTTGCTAAAAAAGAAGTTAAAGTTAAAGAAGAAAAGGTAATATCATCTAAAAAAATTACATCAAAAGATACTACTTTAAACTTTGATAAAATTGATAAGAACTTAGCTAAGAAAAAAGGTTTTATTTATCCTGTAAAAGGTAGAATTGTTTCTAAGTTTGGTAAGCAAGGTCATGGTATTAGAAATGATGGTATTGATATTGCTGTAAAAATGGGAACTCCTGTTAGAGCATCGCAAAAAGGTACAGTAATGTATTCTGAAAGTGTTTCTACATTAGGTAATATGGTTCTAATTAAACATTCATATGGCTATATTTCTGCATATACTCATAACAGTAAGCTGCTAGTTAAAAAAGGATCTAAAGTGGCTAAAGGGCAGGTAATTGCACTGTCAGGTGATTCTGGAAATGCCAAACAGCCAATGCTACACTTTGAGCTAAGAAGATACGGTAAGGCTGTTAACCCAACAAGGCTACTAAAGTAGTAGAATAAAATTATTAATACAAAATGCATAGTTTTTACTATGCATTTTTTGATGTCAGTTAATTAGAGGATTGTTTTTATTTATAATAACTTACGAAAAACAAAAATATTTTGCGTTACTTCCTTTTTAGCATTAGGGATGGTTTTATGTATGTAACAAAATCATTATTATTATTAGTTCCTATTATTTTAACAGACTTGGTAGTTGTATTGCTTTATGTAGAAGAAATTTTTATGCCTAGCAGCGGTTGGGGAGTGTGGTTTTTAACAACATTGTTGATGTCATTTGTTTGTGGAAGAGCTTTAATAGATAGAGTAAAGTACATAGTCTTGATAGATATATTGTATATGTTATTTTTTGCAATGCTAATATTATTTCTGATATTGACTATCTATTTTATTCTATCGATTAAATTTTCTGTTAATTTTTATGGTTTTAATTTATTAACTCTATTATTTTCTTATATTTTGCCAACCTTAGCAGTGGAATCTTTAAAATTAAAAAAAGAGCTTGCTATTTGGTATGAATAAGTAACTTTTTTGCGTTAATTCAAAAAAAATACCCACTTTATATAAAAAAGTGGGTATTTTTCTGTTGAAAAGGATAAAAAATGCCCCTATAATGTTTAATGTTACTTTGCAATACCGCTTTATCCTTTAATCTTAAATATTTTCTCAGAGAGGTTTTATGACTTTTTGCTCTAAGCGTTTTACTTTAAATCTACCCACCCTCTTTTTTGCATTCGGTTTGATTATAAGCTATTTTAATGGCTTTACCCCAGACTCAGGTTGGTTGGTTTTTAATTCAACGCTCGGCGTTATGGCTCTGGTTAGCTTTTGGCTAACGAAGGGTTATGCACGAAATGTAAAAGAAGAAAACTTGATATTTATGCCACCTATATCGCTACTTGTTGCTTTGTTAGCATATTCCCTTGTTTACCTTATCCAGAGGGCGCCCATGTGGAGTATTCTGACAGGGGGCATGATAACGTGGACTGAAACATTCAATGCTTTATTTAGTTTTGGTGCTATGTTGCTTTATATTCATCGTAATTATGATGTTAAAGTTAAGTTCACAGACATTCCTAAGGCAGAACCAAAGCACGGCGGAATGATGCGCATGTAATCGACATTTCTTAGTAGGCCTCTTTTAAAGAGGCCTTACTTATTTCTTTTTTATTACAAGCCCTGCAATAGCGGGGCTTTTTTGTTGCATTGGCATAACACTTGCAGTATAATTAATGTATAAATCTAATAAATTATAAAAATTAAAAACAATAAGAATGGATTGTGTTATGTATACAATTTTAATTATGTCGCGTAAAGGTGGCTCAGGCAAATCAACAACAGCTATGAATATGGCGACTCGCTTTGCAAAAGAAAAATATCAAGTAGCATTAATGGATTTTGACCCTCAGAAAACATTAACTAAATGGCATGGTCGTAGAGATGATTATTTCCAAGGAAATAATACAATCATACACGCCCCTTGTTCAGAAGAAACATTTGCCGATGAACACCAAGCTTTAGCAGAATCAGGCTGCGATGTTTTAATTATTGATACAGCCCCGGCAATTAGTGACTTTCATGATGACTTATTAAAAGTAGCAGACTTTGCATTGGTTCCAACAAAAACAACAATGGAAGACTTAGAAACAATTGCTGAAGTAGTAGATGCTATTGAAAAAAATGAAACAGCATATGGCTTTGTAATTAATGAAACAAAAAATAAAACTCTTCTTTATTTAAGTATTAAAGATGTCCTAGTTGAGTATGGAGCTGTATTAGGAACAATTACAGGAACAGTTCAAATTCCTGAAGCAAGTATTAAAGGCTTAGCATTGTGTGAGTATAAACCAGATAATATCAACTGCCAACAGTACAATAAAATATTTAAAAACCTTGATAGAAGGCTTAAGAATAAGAAAAAGTAGTTTTAGATGTTAAAAAAGCACCTCAGATGAGGTGCTTTGCGTTTGTTATTCGCAGTTATATTTTCGCAAACCAGTATCATCCCACCATTTATAGTTTTCATGGTAGCCATATTCAAAGTTGCTGTTTTCAGCAAGGCTATATGAACATTTGTGGATTATAATACCACAACGTTGCCTTGCTTCTGTTGCCTTACGGTAGTTGGCAATAGATTTTTGGACTAGCTCTGTATCTAAAAGAATTCCAAGTTCTGGGGGAAGATCTTCTTGAGTAAAAGCAAGCGGTCCTGCTTTTAAAATAATACTTTTAACTAGCTCATCACCAACAGTATTTAGTACTTTATTGAAAAACGCTGAAACGTCTTTTCCTGTCATATAATTAGGTATTTCTTTGCACAAAGGCATGTCTGAGAAGTCAATGCAGCTGTAAGATACTTGTTTTAGAACTAATGATCGATAAGCAATTTCAGCTAAGATGTATGGAACGTTATCAAACTCGTCCACCCACATTAAAAAATCGTTATGTTGGTCATGTTCATCGAGAAGTTGCTGTACTTTAGGATCCATATTTTATATCCTTTAAAAGTCAGTAATAGAAGGTGTTTATATAAATATAGGTATTACATTATGTCACTTTAAGAAAAAACACCTCTATACGAGGTGTTTTTTTATAGTGCTTTAAAATTAGCACCTTGAATGTTAGTTCGATATTTGAAATAGTAGGTCTTGCATAGCAGTAGTTTCCCACCAGTTATAGCTTTTTAGATAAGTGCCTTGAGAGTCACTGTTATTAATATGGTATCCCCAATGAAAAATATTAAGAAGTGACTTATTGCCGTGCTTTTTTTGAAGTTGCAGAGCAAGGCCAAAACACTCAGTTGAATCAATTACCAAGCTGTGCCTTTCTATTGCTTTTAATTCAGGTGGTAGGTCTGGTTTAGTAAATTCCTCAGGGCCAATATCTAAAATAATAGATTTAACTAGTTGATCTCCAACGGTCTCTAAAACCTTTTGAAAAAACTCAGTTATTTGGGATTCATCAAAGTCTTTAGGCAGAGTTTTGCATAGAGGCATGGATTCATATTTAAAATAGCTGAAAGAATGTATCTTTAATACCAAAGACTGATAGGCAACATCAGCTAGCATGTACGGTACGCTATCAAAATTATTCATCCATTCAGAAAAATTAGGGTAATTCAGGTGTAAATCTTGAACGTTTTCGTTTATCATATCTACATCCTCTTAAAAGGCCTGGTGTTATTAGCTATTTAAATATAGTTACTAGTTAAATTTATTTCAAGAAAAAACCACCTTAATAAAAGGTGGCTATGTATAATTTTTATAATATTTTTGATATTAGAAACTAGTAGCATTAAAACTAGCAGCATTATCAAATTTAAAAGCAAAATCTGCCATTTTTTCCTTAATAGGGCTTTTACCAATAGCAACTAGCTTAATATAATTAGCTTCAGTTTTTTTAGGTAGTGATTCAAGCATGAATTGCTGTTCATAATCAATTAAGTTAAAGTCAAACACAATCATATCTGGGTTATGAAAGTTTAGCTGCTCAAAAACAGTCATAAAATCATCATAAGCTAAAACATCATAATTAGTAGATTTTACTTTACTAACTAGTTCTGGGTTGTTTGATAATAACATTATTTTTTTCATTTTTATTTTTATCCTTTGTTATTACTGTGTATTTGTTTATATAGCCTTATTAAAACCTTATTCTTTGACATTATCAAGTAGTGAGTTGATAAAGTTTTTAGCGTTAAAGTCTTTTAAGTCTTCTATACCTTCCCCAACTCCAATATAAGATACTGGAATTTTATATTCATCAACAATACCAATTAGGCAGCCAGCTTTTGCTGAACTATCTAACTTAGTAATTGATAGGTGAGAAATTTCTGCGCTTTTTTTAAATAATTCTGCTTGCATAAGGCCGTTTTGACCAACAGTCGAGTCAACTATAAGCATTGAACTATGAGGTGCTTCTGGAATTTGTTTTTTAACTGTTTTTAACATTTTATCCAGCTGAGCCATAAGGTCTTGACGGTTTTGTAAACGTCCAGCTGTATCAATAATAATTACATCATAATCATGTGCTTTAGCAAACTCTAAGCCTTTATAAATTGTTGCAGAAGGATCAGCGTTTTCAGATTCTGGTTTAAAAATATCTGTAGAAGTTCTTTCCGCCCATACATTTAATTGTTCAACGGCACCTGCTCTAAATGTGTCAGCAGCAATTAAAAGTACTTTTTTTCCATCACTTTTTAGTTTTTGAGAAAGTTTACCAATTGTTGTAGTCTTACCAGCGCCATTAACACCAATCATTAAAAGAACGAATGGGTTTTGAGAGTTGAAATCAATAGTTTGCTCAAAGCCGTCTAGTTTTTCAATTAGCTTTTCTGCCAAGAAATCTTTAACTTCTTCAATTGTTACATCTTTTGCGAATTTCTCTGAACGTAACTGTTCAACAATTTCAATAGCATTATTAATTCCGATATCTGCTTGAATAAGAGTATCTTCAAGATCTTGTAACATTTCATCATTTAGTTTTTTATGTACAAAGATTTTTTCAAAGCTACTGCTAAGCTCTGTTGTTGTTTTACTAAATTTATTTTTTAATGAGTTAAAAATTCCCATGTATTCCTCTATCTTTTTTATATTTGCCTTATATAATAACAAAAAAAATGGCAAAAAAAAAGGGCTACGTGGTTAAACGTAGCGCTTTTTCGGTATTTTGTTGATATATTAGGGTTAATTTCAAGCAGCTACCATGGGTTCCAATCTATGGATACGGGTTAGTTTTAGTTGCATATCAGAAGTTTTACATAGCCGAGGGCCACCTTTTGCATTGTGGGTAATGATCTTTTCAGGCTTGTAGTTTGACTGTAGATATGCCTGTGTATCAAAGTTAAGTTTTTCTAAGATATCAAGAATACGCGCAGTTTTGGCTTTATTACAGGCATTATCAAACTGCTTATTACCAGTTTTCATCTTTTTGCTAATTTTACAAACAAACTCGTAGTTTTTATAATGATCTTTATTTGCATTATAAAACTCGATTGTGTTGGTGTAAAATAGCTGATTTTCCGTTTTAAAGACTCGGCCTTTTGAAATATCAACGATAAGCTCGTTAATTATTTCGTGAATGTATTCAAAGTCAAAATAACATTCTAATACGTCAGAACCTTGAGTTGCATGAATGTAGCGTTTGCAATTTTTATTTTGACGACTAGGACGAGGGTTATTTAGTGCGCGAACGAGAGCAGTTAGTGTATCACTTTTAAGAAGAGCATTTGGAAAGTAAATCCGCATGGCGTTTTCTAACTTTGTAATGCTATTGTTCCGACCAAGCTCTGTAATAATTAGAGTAAGATCTTCAGCAATTTTATTACATTTAAAGCGCAACATTTGATGATTCTCTGGATCTGCATCACCATATAGTGAAAGAGGGTGTGCATTCAGTTCGGTATCTACTATTTGTTCGGCTTCCTTAATAGCCTGTTTGTAGACACTGGTGATAACTTTATCCATTCTAGCAAGAAGCTTTTCAGCTTTTTTCTCATTATGGAGTTTTTGTTCTAAATAACCTGATACTTTTTTTAGCAATTGTTTACGTTCGTTGAATAGTTCAATAAAGTCAGAAACATTTTCATTTTTAGCAATTTCACTTCTAACTTTTCCTTCAAAACATTCAAGTTTAAGCTTATAAATTCGATTGATAAGCATTGCTTCACCCTGGGTGTTGAGTGTTCTAATATACTTATCTTTCTGCTTTGAAAGACCCGAAGAGAGGTTGTCTAAAACATCATCCATTTCTACATAGATGGCATCAGCATCAAACGTAGAGTTATTGTGACGCCGTTGAAGGTCATTACTAATTTCATTACAAGCTTTTAACTCTTTTTCAAGTAGTCTTGTTTGATTGTTTGATTCTTTGATTATTCTATTATTTTCTTCATGAGCAGTTCTCAGACATAGCTCAATGAAGAAAAATAGGCGAGATTGTTTGACAGTTAGCATGTCGCTATAGTCAAAAACAGGAGCTTTTTCTAGATGATTAAGAGGGAGGGTTTGTGCATTTTTCATGCACAGTTCGATGTAGTTAAAAAGAGGAACATTGGCAACTTTAGGAATTACTTCCTGTGTTAGATTTACGTTCATAGTCACACTCCATCGTGCAAAAAGTTTGTTCATAAGAGGAATAATGGGGGTGTATTTACCTACTATTATGTATACAAAAAACTAAAAAATCAATAGTAAATTTATCAAAAGTTAAAAATAATTTTCATACAACAAAAAGGCCACGCTTTGTGGCCTTTTTATCTAGTTTATGTCGAAATTCAATTACACCGAGAGCGAGTATTTGTTGTAAAAATAAAAGCCCCAAAGAAGGGGCTTATCGATAAGTTAGTGCTATTAAGCAATCATAGGGTAAGAAATTGCTGAATAAGATTCATATTCAATAACTTCGAAGTTTCTTCTATCCAATGATAAAAGAAGATCTAATCCTGTCTTTCCTGCTGTATGTGGTAGAGTTGTATCAACTACCATGTACGGATCGTTATATGGTTCGCGATCAGCATGGCCTGATTCAATGAATAGATCATATTGACTACGATAGATATGTGTATTTGCAATTGCATGCGTAGCATAAACAGGTGTGTGACCGCTTGAAATTGCAAATAATGCTAAATTACCTACAACTTGAGGACCATTAAAGTTACCGCCTAGTAGAAAATCACAAGAGCGTTGCTTTGCTAGCAAGTATAACTTACCATTTATTAAAGTAAACTGGAAGTCATATAAGCATGGTCTTAAGCAGCCGAGATGAAATTCACCAATATTATAATAGTTTATGATTTCACCTCTGTCATCAATGCCATTTTCTAGATTGGTCATGATTTTTTTAACTTGATCTATCGATTTACCATCAGGGGCTCTCCAGCCCCGACCTTGAACTCCATAGACACGTCCCATGTCATCATGACCTTTACGATTAGGGTTGTTAAGCCATGCTTCATTTTCATTGGCATTAGCATTCCAAGTAGGAACACCGAAATCTCTGAATTGTGCAGCGCTATTGTACCCTCTGGCATAGCCTAAGGTCTCTAAAAACGCAGTGATACCAAAAGATTTTCGAGTAGTATCTAACGGTATTTTAAATTTGTACACTCCTGGTCTTATTTCTTGAAAATCAAGGTGATAGGTCAGAGTCAGAGGTGGTAAAGCTAAACATTCTTGATTTACACGCTCATAAAATACCCATTCTCCTGAATCTCGTAACTGACGAAGGACTGACTGGTATTGTAAGCCTAATGCTCTAGGATCCATAGGATCTCCTTAGTTAATTTAATTAAGTAAACTGAAAATTAAGTACAACAAAAGTATTATAGTGTTGCAGTTTTTAAATATCAATATGAATCTAGTAAACTTTTATAAAATATGTTATTATACAGGCAAATCAAAAGAATTCCCGAGGAGATAAAAAATGTTTGAACAACTTTCAGGTAAATTAAGTGCAGTTTTTGACAAACTTTCAGCAAAAGGTTTGCTTACAGAAACAGATATTAACAACTGCCTAAGAGAAATTAGAATCGCATTATTACAAGCCGATGTTGCTCTACCTGTTATTAAAGAATTTTTAGAAAAAGTTAAAGAAAAAGCACTGCAAGAATCTGTGCTAAAGGCTATTAAACCTTCTGAACAAGTTATTAAGGTTGTTCACGATAGTTTAGTTGAAACATTAGGCCAAGGTGAAGATCTGGATTTAGCTTGCCAACCGCCTGCAGTTATTTTAATGGCAGGTCTTCAAGGTTCTGGTAAAACATCAACAACTGCTAAAATTGCAAAAGTTTTAAAAGAAAAGAAAAACAAAAAGGTTCTTCTTGTTTCTTTAGATATTTATCGTCCAGCAGCTCAAGAGCAGCTACAAACTCTAGCAAATTCAATTGATGTTGGCTTTTATGGCTTAACAAATGGAGAAGATCCTCGAAAAACTGCTAAAAAAGCAATGGAAATGGCTAAAAAGCAAGCTTATGATGTTGTAATGGTGGATACCGCTGGTCGTTTAGAAATTGATGATAACTTAATGACTGAGCTTAAAGATATTAAAGAAATTGTTAATCCAATTGAAACATTACTAGTTGTTGATTCATTAACTGGTCAGGTGGCAGCAAAAGTAGCTCAAAGTTTTAAAGACTCTATTGGTTTAACAGGTTTAGTTCTTACAAGAATTGATGGTGACGGCCGTGCCGGTGCTGTTTTATCTGTAAAAGGAATTACCCAAGTACCAGTTAAATATTTAACAACTGGTGAAACAGTAGAGGCTATTCAAGAATTTGATCCAAGCAGGATTGCAAACAGAATTCTACAAATGGGTGATATTGTAGAGCTTGTTGAAAAAGCTCAAGCAGCTTTTGAAAATGAAGATGCTGAAGCAATGATGGAAACAATGTCTAAAGGTCGTTTTACATTGCTAGACTTAAAAAAACAGCTAGAAATGGTTGGTAAAATGGGTTCAATGTCATCATTAATGAAAATGATGCCAGGCATGGGTAAATTAGCAAATAAAATTGATCCTTCAAAAATGGATGATAAGGTTATTAAACACCAGATTGCTATTATTAATTCTATGACAAATAAAGAACGTTTAAACCCAGATATTATTAAAGCTAAACGTAAAATTAGAATTGCTAAAGGCGCTGGTTTAACAGTTAATGATGTTAACAAGCTTTTAAAATCACACAAACAAATGTCATTAATGATGAAGAAATTTAAAGGTGGAATCCCAGGTTTTGGTGGCAAGATGAATAAGTCTCAGCAAAACCAAATGATGAACCAAATGAAAAATTTTAAGATGTAAGAAATAAAGCCAGTCAAATTGAACTGGCTTTTTTATATGGTCAGAACTTAGCAAAAGTACTGTCATCCTCAACAAAGGTTGGGATCCATCATACTTTAATAAAATAAAAAAACTTGTCATCCCGTGCTTGACACGGGATCCATGTAACTCCTCTGTCATTATTACGCAAATTTATTTGCGTAATAATCTATAGTTAACTGCTATGGTATATGTTAAAAAATATTGTCATTCTCAAATCTTTGATTTGGGGATCTATATACACCAAGTATCATCCTAGTTGTTTCTTTTTCATATGGTGAAAACTTAACAAAAGTACTGTCATCCAGTGCTTGACACGGGATCCATGTCACTCCACTCATTATGAGCAAATTTATGTATAGATGTCATACCAGACTTGATCTGGTATCTCTGAGTTTAAAAGAGGTGTTTACCGGTAGGCTTTCTGGATCCCGTGTCGTAGCACGGGATGACAGCTGAGGTATTTTTTATATGTCATGCCAGACTTGATCTGGCATCTCTGAAATAAAATAAAAAAGGCATGAGTTTTATCGCAGAGATTCCAGCTTTCGCTGGAATGACATAGAGCGGCGCAGGATGACAGGGCTAATGGCAAAAAAATAAAGCCACCTTTCGGTGGCTTGTTTACTTTATGGCTTTAGTATTGTTTTCTTACTACAATATTACATGTAAATGTTGAAGTTGTTAGTCCCCCTGGATATGTTCCGTATGCCAAAAGGAAGCTAGTACTGCCTTGGTTTACTACTTGGCATGCTCGGGTAGATGGATACTTGACTGATCCAACAATGCCAGTTGTTATAATGTATGGCACGGTAATTGGATTTTTAAAGTAAACTCGAATAAATTTATTTTTATCTTCTACAACTCTATCAAGGTTATACCCTGCGTTATCTCCTCTATTTCTACCAATGGCTCCTTTTGCCAAATATTTATCTTCGCAGATTTCAACACCGTTTCGCTTAACGTTGTACTGATGCTCATTACAGTCTGGGCGACTATCAAGAGTGGCCTGTAAGCTAGTTAGTTGCGCTAAAATACCGCTTAAATCAGGCTGTTCGACTTGGCCAAGTTGCTGGTTGACGTCGGCTAAAGCCTGGTCGGTTGCTGACTGGTTGCTTTCAACAGTTTGCTTTAAAGTGTTAACTTCTTTGTTAACTGTTGCGATCCCTGCGTTGGCTCCGTCTGCGGAGGTTTGAGCTTTCCCAACATCTGCTAACGCTTTGCTTGCTGTTGCGGCGTTTTCAGAGGTTGCTTCTTCAAGAGCAGTAACGCTTCCTGAAATACCGCTGACCTGACCTGATAAACTTGCGACTTCTGAACTTAATGAACCAAACTCACGCAAGGCCTGATCGCCAGTAGTTTGCGCTCCAGCAGCTTCAGTTTTTGCCTGATTAGCTACTTCACTAACAGGTTTAATCTTAGCAGCTATTTTGCCATCAATCGATCCTTCAATTAATGCTTCTGCATCTATTTTTGCATTGGTATTTACATTCAAAATATCTGCAGATGCACCAATTACCGATACAGATCCGGCGACATCAACATAATTACCAAGATCGTTGGTAGATTCTAATACAAACGATGTGGATGTTTTTTCTCCGCTGACTTCTCGGAACTCTAAAGTAGCAGTTTCTAGACCGTAGCCTGTAGCGCCAGATGTTTCAATTGAATAGCCATCTGCAAGCGCTTCATCAAGAAAGAACTGGTATTTTCCAGTATCAATTCTGATGACATATTTATAGCCTGAATCAGGCTTTGCAATATTACAAATAACGGCATCAGCAGGGGCATCTGGGTAGAGCGTAAGGTCTGCTTGAGCACAGTTTTCAGGATAGCCTTTAAAATAGGCGCTTGCTTTGGTATCGTTTGCATCAAGAGCTTGATTTGCTTGGTAAAGCTGGTCAAGTCCTTGTGTTATCGATGGGGTTTCTTGAGCAAATGCGGCGCTTGAAAGTGCCAGGGTTGTAGCTATAACTAATAGCGAGGTCTTCATCTTTGGATCTCCATATGTGGATGAAGTTTTAGGGGTGAGTTCTGGTCTTAATGCAACAAAAAAACAGACAGAACACGTTGATTTCCTAGAAGCTAGGAAAGATTGAAACTTGATTTTAAATTAAAAGTATAGGAGTTTTTAGCATATAAAAAGATATATGTCAATACTTATAATTGTATATGTGTAATTTATTGGTGTAGGCTTGATTTTTGGTAAGAATTTTATATATTATTTTCTATTTGTCATGCCAGACTTGATCTGGTATTTTTGCGGTAAATTAATAAATCTTGAGTTTTGCTGCAGAGATCCCGGATCGAGGTTCGGGATGACGGGGTAGTGGATGGATCTCCACCTTTGGTGAGGATGACATATTTTTTATTATTAAGTTGTACACAAAAGTTGTCATGCCAGACTTGATCTGGCATCTCAGAGTTTAAAAGAAGTGTTTGCAAAGTTTCTGGATCCCTTGTCGGAGCACTGGATGACATGGTATGGATATGGAAAAGCCAGCATAGTGCTGGCTTTACGCAATTAGTTATATTGTTTAAGCTACTTCTTTAAGAAAGTTGCAAAATTTTTGTTTTGCATCTTCTTCAATATAACTTTCTTTTTTTTCTGAGTTATATACTTTAATAGTACCTAGTAGGATGTTTTCCCAGTAGACATAGTATGTATATAGTTTTTTTAGCGTATCTTTATTTAAGCTAATGTGCCATTGGCTAGGTATTTCGTCTTTTTGATTCTTTAGGCAATATTCTGGGTTGTCAAAAATTTTGCCAAAGTTTGTGTCGAAGCTGAGTTGCGCAGTTGAGATATTCATAATAGACCTCTTTTTATTGTTATTTTAATTAATTAGAATGCGCTTTTTTGCTATAGTGTTAAACCTGATATAGCACGATTAAGTGCTTATGTGATAATATTATAATACCGTATAAAAGTAGTGTCAATATAAATAGGGTCTTATAAATAATAATTTAATAGTGATTTTTTGAAAAAAAGTCTTGATTATTCAGCCATTTTGCACTATATTGAGGGAGTTATACAAGATAAACGCATAGGCCGGCTTAAGAAATTGTTAGAAAATATTAGTATTTTCAATTATTTAAGATTCGCCTTGCACCCCAGTTATTTATAGGAGAAATAAAGATGGCTGTAAAAATTAGATTAGCAAGATCAGGTGGTAGAAAGAAACTTCCATTCTACACAGTAGTAGCAACAGACGCAAGAATGCCAAGAGATGGTAGATTCTTAGAAAAATTAGGTTTCTACAACCCAACTGAAAGCTTTGGTGCTGAAAGAACAAGATTAGACAAAGAAGCAATCACTAAGTGGTTAGAAAAAGGTGCACAGCCAACTGAAACTCTACAAAAAATGTTCAT
>Ga0209379_10001584_pt1 | contig 14711 bp, 11 predicted proteins | sample tdDd001_FD_187124 | JGI IMG/M metagenome (GOLD analysis project Ga0209379, IMG submission 187124) | Marine sediment microbial communities from the Atlantic coast under amendment with organic carbon and nitrate - tdDd00.1 (SPAdes)... | ecosystem: Environmental > Aquatic > Marine > Coastal >...
TTTTTGGTGTTTTTAATAAATTAGCAGAGCTGACGTCTGCATTTCATCATAGTGAAGTCATTCAAGTTTTAGCTTTTCTAGCTGTTTATGAAGTTGTTTCCTATGTTTTAAGAATTGGTTTTACACTCTATAGAACTTTTAGTATAGAGGAGCGTTATGGGTTTAATAAAACAACACCCAAAACATTTATATTAGATCAAATAAAATCTATGGTGATTTATGCCTTTATGGCAGGTGGTTTGATGTATTTTATACTATCAAATTATTTGAGGATAGGTCCAAAATCCTTATTCTACGTTTATCTTGTCATCATGGCTATTGTCTTGTTGATTAACATATTATATACAAGAGTTTTCATTAAGATTTTTAATAAAATAACACCAATCGAGGATGGTGAACTAAAGGATAAGGTCACTACATTGGCAAGTGATTTGGGCTATGAGATAAAAACAATTTCTGTAATGGATGCTTCAAAAAGATCTACTAGATTAAATGCCTTTTTCTCAGGTTTTGGTAAGTTTAAGAGTATCATCTTATTTGATAATTTAATTGAAAAGTGTACACCAGATGAAGTGGTGAGTGTACTCGCTCATGAAATAGGGCATTCAATTAATAAAGATGTTCTAAAAGGTATTTTTCTGACTGCTTTAAGATTGAGTTTATACATGGTTATTCTAGCATTCTTTTTTACTTCATCTGCATTTGCAACGGCTTTTGGGTTTGAAACTATTCATTTAGGTTTTGCTATTATATTATTTGGAATAATGTTAGAACCAATTAATGTTTTGATAAGTATCCCTTTATCAAAGATGTCCAGAAGAGATGAATATAATGCAGATAAGGTAGCTGCTAAAGCAGGATATAGAGATGCACTCATTAGTGCATTAAAAGTACTAGCAAGAGAGAATTATGCAAATCTTACACCTCATCCTTTGGTAGTGAAGATGACTTACTCACATCCACCGATACATGATAGGATAAAATCATTAGAAGAGATTTAGAACTCGAGATGACTCGAGTTCTTTATGTTTTATTAAATCTATAACCAGCACCCCATACAGTTTCAATTATACATGGTGATGATGGTGCAATTTCTATTTTTTCTCTAACACGTTTTATATGAACAGCAACAGTTCTAATATCTCCATAACCATCGAAGGACCATAATTTCTCAAAAAGCTGTTCTTTACTGAACACAATATTTGGATGACTGGCTAAGAATAGAAGTAAGTCAAACTCCCTTGTAGTTAGCATTATTTCTTCATCAAACTTATAAACACGTCTAGATTCTATTTCGATTTTTAACCCAGATATTTTAATAACATTAGATTCACTTATAGTATTGACCAAGCGCTTATAACGTGATATATGAGCTTTGACTCTTGCTATTAATTCCTGTGGACTAAAAGGTTTAGTCATGTAATCGTCTGCCCCTAATCCTAATCCTCGAATTTTATCGATATCTTCTGAACGAGCAGTGACCATAATGATTGGAGTTTCTTTTACAGCTCTTATTTGCTTGCAGATATTAAACCCTGAAATATCTCCTAACATAATATCTAAGATCAATAAATCAAAATCTTCTTTTAATGCAAGTTCTAAGCCTGCATGACCATCAGTTTCAATTTTAACATCAAAACCATTTATATTTAGGTAATCTTGCTGTAGTTCAGCGATATCAATTTGATCTTCTATAATAAGTATTTTATCCATGTTTTTCTCCTTCAATAGGAAAGACAAGTGTGATTGATGTACTTTGACCATACACACTTTCAACTTCTATGAATCCATTATGTTTTTCAATCATTTGTTTTACAATAGCCAAGCCAAGACCGCTAGAGCCTGAAGTAGTATTTCTAGAAGCGTCTACACGATAGAAACGATTAAAAATATGATCTAGATGTTCTTCTTTTATTCCCTTGCCATTATCACTTATCTTTAGTCTCAATGTGTCAGGCGTTTCTATTAAATTAAAGTATAAATGTTTTTCTGCTTTATCAAAATGTTTTACCGAATTATTAACTAAGTTTTCTAGTACCTGTCTTAATCTGAAACCATCTGCATTAATCTTTTTTTGGATGTCAGGCATTAACCAATGAACCTGAATTCCTTGTTCTTCTAAATCCAAATTAAGTTCATCTACATAATAGTCAACGAATTTATTGAGATTAAGAGGTTTAAAATTAAATTCCACTTGATTGACATCTAGTTTTGAAAACAAGAACAAGTCATTAATAAGATTGTCTAAATGTAAGGTGTTGTTGTATATGATATTAAGATATTTTTCTTGCTTCTCTGGAGATGAAGCAAGTCCGTCCTTGATACCTGTAACATAACCTTTGATTGTGGCAATAGGCGTTTTTAAATCATGGGATATGTTAGTGATTAATTCTTTTCTATTGTTTTCGTAAATTTGTAATGATTCTCTCATGTTATCAAAAGCCTTATAGACTTCACCGATCTCATCACTTCTTGAAACATCTACTTCAAAGTCATAATTCCCTTGACTGATATTATTGGCAACATCCGTTAATTTTTGAGTGTCTGGTAGCGCGCGTTTTATTAATACATACATAAAAATAAAATGTAGGAGTATATAAATGACAATACTGGTTAAAGCTCGTTCTAAAAAAACAGGTCTGAACATGGATTCTGGAGCTACTCTTTTGGCATATGTTAGATGAAGTGCATATGTTCCATTATCAGTTTCTATGATTGTCGAATGCTCAATTGGTATGTTTTCGAATTTAGGAGTTCTATTGTTTTCGTAGATTAAATTATCATCAAGAAATATCTTAATATCCATCAAATCGTTGTAGCGATTGAAGAGTAAATCTAAGTAATCATTGTTATCTGCTAAGTCTGGATACTGTCCGATGGTGATTTCATAGTCTCTTAGATAGCGATGAATAAGGTCGTTATCCATTAAATAGGATGACGGGAATTGATTTTTTGCAATACTTACAACTTTTGTATTAATTGACGCAACAGAAGCGCCAAATATAAAAAGTGGAATTAGTACTACAAACATGTATATAGCAATTAATTTTTTTTTATAACTCATAGTTAACCTCTCTATAACTATTGTACTATAAGTAAGATAGTCAACCAAGAGGTTGACTATTCGTATCTTAATGCTTCTATTGGATCAAGCTTTGATGCTTTATTTGCTGGATAAACACCAAAAATGATGCCTATTCCAGTTGAAAAAGAAGTGGCTAGGAGTACAGATGTTAATGAGATACTCATAGGTGTACCCATAAGATTCTCAGCTATAGAAGTAAATCCAGCACCAAAGCCTACACCAATTAGACCGCCTATTATACAGATGGTAACGGCTTCTATTAAAAACTGAATCAATATATCCGCCCTTTTAGCCCCTAAAGCTTTTCTGATGCCTATTTCTCGAGTTCGCTCAGTAACGGATACCAGCATAATATTCATAACACCAATACCACCTACTATAAGTGATATACCAGCTATTGCACTAACAAGTAGAGTGATTTGACCAAGTACATCTGATACCATATCGATTTGAGAAGCCAGACTGAAATTTCTATATTTACCTTCTCCAATATTCCTATGTGTTTGCTCGATTAATGATACTATATCATCTCCTATAGCCTCAACATCTTCACCTTCATTGATTGCCACTGTGATAGATGAAAAATTGCTATTTTTGTTAAGCACATTATCTGCTGTAGTATAAGGGATATAACCTGTACTAGTAGAAAAACCAAGGCTTTCTTCTTGACTTTCATAGACACCGACTATTAGAAACTGATTGGTTGTCCTACCAGAAGTAATTAGGAGCTTTTCTCCAGCTGCTTGTACTGTACCAAATAGGTTAATTGCTGTAGTATCATCTATCATGATTACTTTTCTTCTATCTTCTAAATCAAATGACATAATATTTCTTCCTGACAGAAGAGTCAAATCTTCTATTACTCCTACATTTTCATCTACACCATTTAATGTTAATGATGTATCATCAATATCTCCTACGATTATACCGTTACCGGAATAACTTGGGTAAACAGAAATGATTTGATCTGAAAAGTTATCACCAATTAATGAAATATCTTTTTCTGAAAATTCTTCATTAGGTGCTATATCAACATTTCTTTCATAAGATATACTGATTGTATTTAAGCCTAGTGAGCTTAGGTTATCCTCAATGGAGTTAGCTGAACCATCGCCTATGGCGAGTATAGTTACAACTGATGAAATACCTATGATTAATCCTAACATAGTCAGTAGAGAACGCATTTTATTACTTGTGATAGAGGAGAAGGCAATAGATATCAATTCAAATATTTTCATTGTTTCCTCCTGTCTTCTGCAATTTTCCCATCTTTAATTAAGATAGTACGTTCAGTATGTGCTGCTACATCATCTTCGTGAGTTACTATAATTATTGTAGCTCCATCTTTGTGAAGTTCATCAAATAAGTTTAAGATATCAGAAGTAGATTTCGAGTCTAAGTTACCCGTTGGTTCATCGGCAAGAATGATAGCTGGATTATTTACTAAAGCTCTAGCTACTGCCACTCTTTGTTTTTGACCACCAGATAACTCAGATGGTTTATGATCATATCGATCTGTTAGTCCTACTTTGTCTAGGACCGATTTAGCCATTTCTATACGTTTCTTCTTGCTTATGCCTGTGTAAATTAAAGGTAATTCAACATTTTGCAAAGCTGTGAGCTTGGGCAGTAGATTAAATGATTGAAAAACAAAGCCGATTTTATTATTACGTATGTCAGCAAGTGCATTGTTGCTGAGTGTGCTTGTTTCATTATTATCTAAGTTATATAAACCTGATGTTGGTTTATCTAAACAACCTAAGATATTCATTAAAGTTGACTTGCCAGATCCTGATGGACCAATAATTGAAACGTATTCACCTGCTTTCACTTTAATATCAATATCATCAACTGCCTTCACTAAGGTTTCATTAAGACCATAGTGTTTCTTTAGTGTTTGTATTTGAATCATATGATATCCTTTCTAGTTGCCAGGTCTTTTGCCAGGTTGGCCACCTTCACGCACGCCACCCATACCAGGAATCATAATCCCCATTTGACCTTGAGTAGCCGCTGCAGCTGCTGAAGTGACAACGATTTGATCATCAGATGCCAAGTCATTAGAGATGACCTCTACATATAAATCAGAAGTAATACCTTTTTCTACATCAACCATTACTTGCTCCTCGCCTCGTAGTACAAGAAGAAATGTACCTTTTGGTGAATCCAATAGTGCCTCATAAGGTACTGATAGTGCCTCTTTTTTAAAGTCAATTGTGATTTCAATGTTAGCAGTGAAATTAGGTTTTAAATTACTGTCTTCATTATCGATTTCTATTGTGACTGGGATTGTGACATCAGATGAAACATCAGCTTTTGGTGAGATATGTGAAACCTTACCATTATAAAGAGTATCATCACCAAGTATTTCAATAGTGACAGATTGACCGATTTCTATTTCTGAGATTTCATATTCGGATACAGAAGCATGTACAACTAAATCATTTAGGTTTTCAATTGAAAAGAGTAGTTCACCAGATGATACTTTTTTATTGATATCCTCTATATCGGAAACAACAGTACCAGAAGTTGGTGCTACAATAGAAGCCGCTTGAATATCAGCTTTAATACTGTCTATTTCCATTTGGTCGATGTTAAGTTTTAATGTGAGTCTTTCAATTTCGTTTCCAACATTACTGGTGTTTAATTTATCTTTTGCAGATAAATAAGAGTAATATGCATTGTCCATAGATGATTTACTAGTGTTTAGTGCTTCTTGTGTTATTATACCTGCTTCATATAGACTGCTGTTAGATTCGTAGCTTGCTTTAGCATCATTGTAAGTGTTTAATGCATTTTGATAGGATGCTGTTGTTGTTGTATTACCTGTAGTTTCTAAAGCTTCTAATGATGCTTTATCTTGAGCGTACTGATATTCAGCAGATTTTAGTGACTTTTCTAAATCAGTGGTATCAAGTAATGCAATAACATCGCCAGCTTTAACCTGATCACCAACAGTAACGAAAACTGATGTTAAATTAGCTGAAGTTTGGGCATAGACGTTCGTTGTCTCATTTGATTCAATAACACCGTTGGTAAAAATAGTTTGTTTAATAGGTCCAACAGTTACCGGTATAGTACTTAAGGTTTCTACAGGAGTTATCTCTGCTTCAGGTTTAAAATAGAAGAATCCACCAACACCCAATAAAACAACCAACCCTATAATTATAAGTTTTTTCATGATTCTCTCCTTTATTCTTTGTATGTCTATATTTTATAGAAGAGAATTGAACTGACTTTAAATTAATTATTAAAAAAATATGAAAAACTTAATTTTCATATTTCTTCTTCGTGATTGGTATTTTGATTTGTGTTGTAAAACTCTTGTTTGGATTAGATTGGCAGGTGATCTCACCATCAAGTGCTGTAACAATTTCCTTGACCTGACTGAGTCCAAGTCCATGATGGCTACTTTCCGATTTATATAATGGTTTGAATATGTTATCTAAGACTTTTTCACTTACGCCAATCCCATTATCACTGACTTTAATGACTAAGTTAGAGTTAGTTTGGGACAAGTCTATTGTTATTGTTTTATCCCTCAAATCTTTAAATCCATGATCTATTGAGTTTCTAATCAAGTGATTGAAAATACGGTAGTAATCTTTTGTATGACCATATATAACTATATTGTCATCTGTCTTTAATTTAATCACATGACCTTGATTATGAAGGAGAGGGGCGTAAGTTTTGATTAGATTTCTTAAATAATATACCAAATCAAAATAGTTTTCATTGTCATGATCGTTATGATCAGAGAAAACTTTAAAGGCTTTCATCAACTCGTTGGCCTTTTCAAGACTTTCTTCTAGCATGTTTGTAGAGTAATCTATGCCTGAAAGTTTTTCAATTAAATGGCTCTTAGAAAGTTTACCATCATTAAACTCTTCAAGGATTTCGTTGTTGGTTTTTCTAATATAGTTGGCGGTGATAATACTATTGCCCAATGGTGTGTTGAGTTCGTGAGAAATTCTATTCATCATTTCACCTAGAGATGCCAACTTTTCTTTTTCACTTAATCTTTGATTCATAATAATATTCTTGGTGGTTTGATGTTTAACCTGATATCTTAAAGCTATAATATATATAATCAAAATTAAAATAATTAAAGTTACATATAATAATATATCACCATAACGTTCTACGAAAGACTCAGGTTTATTAATCACAATAGCATCTTTTGGTATCTCATTGGTTTGAAGATTAAACTTTTTTAGAAGTTCATAGTCATACATATTTTGATTAACTTCATTGGTTTCAATGTATCTATTTTCGTAACTACCTTGATAATATGCATCCATTAACTCGACTAATCTTTTGCCTTGTTCATAACCAGACAAGAGTTTGCCGCCTACTATTCCAAAATTAAAACTAAACTCATAGAGGCCAAATACAGGCACTGTAGATGCTTGAGTAACACGTTCTGTCATTATGTGTGTGTCTATTGAAAACCCCCTTGGATCGACAATATAAAAAGCAAGAAGAACAATAGCTTCTTCATCATCTATATGCCTTAATGAAAACTCAATTTCCTCAAGTGTTTTATCATCATAAAAAACAAGATTATAGTGACTGTCGATAGCTTTAGTGATCTCATTTCTTGTAGATTGGCCTGTAACAGATGAATCAACAACAACATGAATGGTTCTTAAGTTTGGTTTCAAATCTTTAGCAGCTTCTAAAGTATCTTGTATTGAAAGGGTTTCAATTATCCCGTAAAGATCCTCATGTGCACTAAAATCAAAATCATCCATGGAATTAACACCTGCAAAAAAAACTGGTGTATGACCGTAAAAATCTCTATGTTCTAAAATATATTGTAAGGCTCGATTGTCAGTTGTAATAATTACATCAAAAGAAATATGGCTGTATTTGTAGGCCATATAATCATGAAATACTTGTAAATCTTCTTCAGAATAGTAGTTTTTACTATCCATATATTCTATCCTTATATCAGCATCTTTAGGCTGATAGTCTAAGATTCCTTGTGTCAATCTATTGGTCCAATTGTAAGATTCACTGTATGAATGGATTACCAAGACTCTTTCAGGTGTTTGATTGTCTGAAAAAATAACCATGGGCCACAATAAAAGAAGGATGATGATGATTTTTTTCATAAATACCTCCATTCCTAACATACCCACCATATTGGAGAATATTCAAGTTGAGATGACAAATAATTCCGTTGTTTACATTATAAAATCTTGCTATAATATTAAAGGGATGGTGCTATATGAAATTAGGCTATAATTTAAATTTACAACAAACACAGAAACTTGTTATGACACCGGAACTCAAGCAATCTATTGAGATACTACAGTATTCAGCAATAGAATTGAATGAGTTTATTAATGATGCGTTAATGACCAATCCTATATTGGATAAATCTGATACTTCTGTGGAACAAGAAGTTAAGAAAGACAGTATTGAAAGTAAGATGGATAAGATTGATTGGACTCAAGTATCTGATGATATACGTATAAAGTCTAAAACACGGAAGTATCAAGAAGCTTCAGAACAAGTCAACTATGATAATTTTCTTGCATCAGAAATAACATTACACGATCATTTACTATCACAATTACAGTATACTTTAATTGACGATAAGTATATGCCTATTGCCACTTATATCATACAATGTATAGATCCAAGTGGTTACCTTCATATGGATGATGAATATGTAATGGATCATTTTAATATAGATGAAGATACATTAGAAGAAATTATTCTTACAATTCAAACATTTGATCCAGTTGGGGTGGCAGCAAGAGATTTAAGTGAATGTTTATTGATTCAAGCGGTTTATAGACAAGTAGATAATAAGTTGGTCTATAAGATTATAACTGATTATTTAGAAGATGTTGGTGCTAATCGTATCAGTAAAATTGCGAAAGAACTGGAAACTACAATAGATGATGTAAAAACTAGCATAGAAACGATTAAGAGTTTTGAACCCAAACCAGGTAGAGCGTATGCTTCCTTAAAAGACATAGCTTACATAAAACCAGATGTAACTCTTAGAAAAGATAAAAATGAATATATTATTTTGGTTAATGAATCTACAGCACCAAAGTTATATATTAATAGTTTTTATAAGCAAATGCTAAATGAAGCATCTGTTAATGAAAAAGCATCTGAATATATATCAAAAAAGTTAGGAGCAGCATTAAGATTAATCAAAAGTATTGAACAGAGACGTAATACTATTTATAAGGTAGTAGAAGCCATATTAGAATATCAATACGATTTCTTTGAAAAAGGTCCTATTTATTTACGTACATTAACACTGAAAACGATTGCCGATAAAATAGGTGTTCACGAATCGACAGTTAGTCGTGCAACAAGTGGTAAATATATTCAATGTCCTACAGGTTTGTTTGAGTTGAAATATTTTTTCCAAAGTGGTGTAGCGACAAATAGAGGTGATGGTGTTTCTGCTGAAAGTATTAAGATCATTATCAAAGAAATGATTGAAAAAGAACCAAAATCCAAGCCTTTGAGTGATCAGAACATTTCGTTAGAGTTTGATAAAATCGGTGTGAAAATCTCTAGAAGGACTGTCGCAAAATACAGAACTGAATTAGGAATTCCATCGACATCAAAAAGAAAAAAATATTAAGGACTTATTTGACGTAAAAAATGTATTAAATTTGAGTTTTACTATTGCATAGTTTTCAGATTATGATACAATTATTTACGGAAATAAGTTTTTTTTTGGCTTTGATGGGTCAAAAAACGAATCCAGGGACGAAAGTTGTCCCGACTATGAATGAGGTGCACATGTTGAAGACGGAAAATGAACTAAGTTTTAATGATATTGCAGAAGTTTTAAAGCAAGTTGCGCCTGAAACAATTGAACTATTAGAGAATCGTTTCAATATTCTTAAGGTCGTAAGTTTATTACAACCGATAGGAAGAAGAGTTCTTTCTACTAAAGTAAATTTAACAGAAAGAATTATTCGAAAGGAAGCAAACATTTTAAAGGAACAAGGTCTTTTAGAATTCTCACTTGAAGGTATGACAATTACTGATGCAGGTATGGACACTATAGAAGTATTATCTCAGTTCTTTAGAAAGATTCGTGGTATTCATGAATTGGAAGATAAGTTGAGACAACACTTAAATATTAGAAAAGTAATTATTGCACCAGTGGTTAATAAAGATGATGATTTAACTTTAGATGAGATTGGTAGAAAAGCTTCTTCATATACTAAGAAGCTCATCGACAAACATCAGACAATAGGAATTACTGGTGGATCGACAGTATACACAGTTATCAATCAATTTAAGCCAGGTGATTATACCGATGATGGTTTAGTGATTTTACCAGCCCGTGGTGGTCTTGGTAGAAAATCTGATTACCAAGCCAATACATTAGTAGAAAAACTTGCAGAAAAATTAAAGTGTCAGTATAAACTACTTTATACACCAGATTGGATTTCTGATGAAGCAAAAAATATGCTTCTAAAAGAACCTGAGATCAGAGAAATTGTTTCAATGCTTGATAATTTGGATATATTATTATTTGGAATAGCAAGAGCTGATGTTATGGCTGAGAGAAGACAATTAGACGACGATTTAATAACAGATATTGTGTCAAAAGAAGCAGTTGCAGAAGCTTTTGGTTACTACTTTGATAAAGAGGGTAATATAGTTCATGAAATCACAACGATTGGTGTTGAACTAGAAAAGCTTAACCAAGTTAAAGAACTGATTGCAGTAGCCGGTGGCGTAGATAAAGCTGAAGCCATTGCAGCGGTTTGCAAAATAAATAGAAATCTAGTCCTTGTGACGGATGAGGAAGTTGCAAAGAAAATATTAAAAGATATTTAATTGTAAAGATGGAGGAGAATTATGAAAACAAGAGTAGCGATTAACGGATTTGGTAGAATTGGTAGATTAGCATTCAGATTAATGTTCGATAGCCCTGAGTTTGAAATTGTAGCATTAAACGACTTAACAAGTGCTAAGACTTTAGCTAACTTATTAAAGTATGACTCAGCTCAAGGTAAGTACAAGTCTGATTCAATCACAGCTGGTGAATCTTCAATCACTGTAGATGGTCAAGAAATCAAAATTTACTCAGAAAGAGATCCTGAAGCATTACCATGGGGCGATTTAAACGTAGACGTTGTAATCGAATCAACAGGTTTCTTCAGAACTAAAGAATTAGCTGAAAAGCACATCACTGCTGGTGCTAAGAGAGTATTAATTTCTGCTCCTGCTAAAGGCGACATGAAGACTGTAGTTTACAATGTAAACGATGATATTTTAGATGGTACAGAAACTGTTCTTTCAGGTGCTTCTTGTACTACTAACTGTTTAGCTCCAATTGCTAAAGTATTAAACGATGAGTTTGGTTTAGTTAAAGGTTTAATGACTACTATCCATGCATACACAAATGACCAAGTTACATTAGATGGTCCTCACTCTGACTTAAGAAGAGGTAGAGCTGCTGCTTCAAACATCGTACCAACAACAACTGGTGCTGCTGTAGCTGTAGGTTTAGTATTACCTGAATTAAAAGGTAAATTAGATGGTGGTGCTATGAGAGTTCCAACTATCACTGGTTCATTAGTTGATTTAACTGTAGAGTTAGGTAAAGAAACAACTGCTGAAGAAATCAATGCTGCAATGAAAGCTGCTGCTAACGAAACTTTAGGTTACACTGAAGATCCAATCGTATCTACAGATGTTATCGGTATCGAGTATGGTACATTATTTGATGCTGGTTGTACAAAAGTATTAGAAGTAGATGGTAAGCAAATGGTTAAAGTTGTAATGTGGTATGACAACGAAATGTCTTACACTGCACAAATGGTAAGATTAGCTAAGAAAATGGCTTCTTTCAACGCATAATTAATATTTTAAATAAGTGTCATAGCGGTTAAACCGCTATGACGTTTGTTCTGATGTTTATAATTTATTCCCCAAATTATTAACACATGGATTATCATCACTGGTGGTGATTATCATCACTTGGTAATCAGAACTTAATAATTAAGATGTGATAGGACTAATTACTTTCCCCCAATTGTAATTAATTTGTTTTCACCCTTAATTATTAACTTTTGATAATCAAAAAATTATACATAATGATAGGAGGATCAAGGTCTTATGGCTAAGAAAAATGTAAGAGATCTAGAACTTAAAGGTAAGAAAGTTTTAATTAGAGTTGATTTTAACGTTCCAATGAAAGATGGCGTTATCACAAATGATAACAGAATTGTAGCAGCACTTCCTACAATCAAGTACATCTTAGAACAAGGTGGTAGAGTGGTAGCATTCTCTCACTTAGGTAAAGTTAAAACTGAAGAAGACAAGAAGACAAAGTCATTAAAGCCTGTTGCTGAAAGACTAGCTGAGTTATTAGGTCAAGAAGTTGCTTTTGTACCTGAGACAAGAGGTGAAGCTTTAGAAACTGCTGTAAATGCTTTAAATGATTCTGAAATCATGTTATTTGAAAATACAAGATTTGAAGCTGGTGAAACTAAGAACGATCCTGAATTAGGTAAGTATTGGGCTTCATTAGGTGATGTATTTGTAAACGATGCTTTTGGTACTGCTCATAGAGCACATGCTTCAAACAAGGGGATTGCATCACACTTAGGTGCTGCTGCAGGTTTCTTAATGCAAAAAGAAATTGATTTTATCGGTGGTGTTGTAGATGCGCCTGAAAGACCATTAGTTGCTATTTTAGGTGGTGCTAAGGTTTCTGATAAGATTGGTGTAATCAACAACTTAATTGAAAAAGCTGACAAGATTCTTATCGGTGGTGGTATGATGTTTACATTCATGAAAGCTCAAGGTAAAGAAATCGGTAAGTCATTATTAGAAGAAGATAAAGTAGAATTAGCTAAAGAATTAATGGAAAAAGCTGCTGCTAAAGGTGTAGAGCTTGTACTTCCAACAGATGCTTTAGTTTCTAAAGAATTTTCAAATGAAGCGCCATTTGCTTCAGTATCTGTAGATGCTATTCCAGCTGATGAAATGGGTCTTGATGTTGGTAGCGAAACTGTTAAGTTATTCGCTTCTAAATTAGAAGGTGCTAAGACAGTTGTATGGAATGGTCCAATGGGCGTGTTCGAAATGTCAAACTTTGCTGGTGGTACAATCGGTGTTTGCGAATCAATTGCTAACTTAGATGGTGCAACTACAATTATCGGTGGTGGTGATTCTGCTGCTGCTGCAATCCAATTAGGATTTGCTGAGAAGTTCACACACATCTCAACAGGTGGTGGTGCTTCACTAGAGTACTTAGAAGGTAAAGTATTACCTGGTATCGATTCAATCGATAATAAATAGGAGGATATGATGAGAAAACCAATTATTGCTGGTAACTGGAAAATGAACAAAACTATCAAAGAAGCTGTTGAGTTCGTTAATGAAATTAAAGGTCAAGTTATTGATACTGACGTAGAAGTTGTATTATGTGCACCTGCTACAATGTTAAAAGATATGAAAGAAGCTGCAAAAGGATCAAACGTTAAGATTGGTGCTCAAAACATGCACTTCGAAGAGTCTGGTGCATTTACTGGAGAAATTGCTCCAGCTATGTTAAAAGAAATCGATGTTGATTATGTTATTATAGGTCACTCAGAGAGAAGACAATACTTTGCTGAAACTGATGAAACAGTAAACAAGAAGGTATTAAAAGCTCTAGAAGTTGCTATAACACCTATCATGTGTTGTGGTGAAACTTTAGAAGAAAGAGAATCTGGCAACATGGAAGCTGTTGTAAAAGAGCAAATTGTTAAAGGATTAAAAGATGTAGTTGCTGAGGATATCTCAAAAATGGTAATCGCTTATGAGCCAATTTGGGCTATCGGTACAGGTGTTACTGCTTCAAGTGAACAAGCTAATGATGCAATTGCATTTATAAGATCTTTAGTAAAAGATTTATACAATGAAGAAGTTTCAGAATCTATCCAAATCCAATATGGTGGATCTGTAAAACCTGCTAATGTAGAAGAAATCATGAATCAATCAGATATCGATGGTGCATTAGTTGGTGGAGCGAGTCTTAAGACTGATAGCTTCATGGATTTAGTTAACTTTTAAGGAGACAATATGAAAAAGCCAGTAGCTTTAGTTGTCTTAGATGGTTGGGGATACAATAAGCCAGGTGAATACAATGCGATTCATTTGGCTAATACACCTAACATGGACAGCTATGTAGAAAAATATCCAAATACTAAACTGCATACAAGTGGTTTAGCAGTAGGTTTACCAGATGGACAAATGGGTAATTCAGAAGTAGGTCACTTAAACATTGGTGCTGGTAGAGTTGTTTATCAAGCACTGACTAGAATTACTAAGTCTATCAAAGATGGCGATTTCTTTACGAATGAAGCCATTGAAGAGGCTGTTGAAAATGTAAAAGCAAATGGTTCTGCTATACATTTTATGGGACTTTTTTCGCCGGGTGGCGTACACAGTCACACGGAACATTTAAAGGGTCTTTTACAACTTGCTAAAAAAGAGAACATTGAAAAAGTTTATGTTCATGCTTTCTTAGATGGTCGTGATACACCACCTCAATCTGCAATTGAGTATGTTAAAGAGATGGAAGAGTATATGAAAGCTGAAGGTGTAGGTGAAATTGCTTCGCTATCAGGTAGATACT